>Ga0081538_10000935_pt1 | contig 31514 bp, 33 predicted proteins | sample TabmetS5T2R1_FD_71022 | JGI IMG/M metagenome (GOLD analysis project Ga0081538, IMG submission 71022) | Tabebuia heterophylla rhizosphere microbial communities from the University of Puerto Rico - S5T2R1 | ecosystem: Host-associated > Plants > Roots > Rhizosphere ...
TGGATGACGCGCCATATCTTCGCTGGCTCGCCACCCACGTCCTCGCCGATAGTTCATCCACTATCGGCTTCGTCCGCGTGCGGCGCCCAGCTCGGTCTGGCGCGCCCCCAGTGGCACGCGGATTCGGAATCAATCATCTAAACCGTGACGGCCCCGCGCAGGGCGCGGCGGACCGCCTCCACGGTCACGACCCCGCGCAGGACTCCGTCCCGGTCCACCGCCATGATGGCGCCGAGGCGGGAGAGCCCCTCGCGGCCGAGCAGCGCCTCGAGCGGCTCCTCGAGACCGACACGCAGCCCGCTGCCGACATCGTCGCGGGCCATGACCGAGGCGACCGGGCGCGACGGGCGGACCTGCTCGGGGACGCTTCCCACCGCCTCGCGCGCGACCACGCCCACCAGGTGCCCGCTCGCGTCGACCACCGGGAACCAAGTCCACCCGTAGCGCAGGAAGAACTCGTTCTCGGCGCGGTCGAGGCTGAGGGTCTCGGGAATGGCCACGGGCTCGGCGTCCATGACGTCGGACACCCGCAGGTGCTCGATGCGGTCGGCGAAGGTCGCCTGGGCCTCGGCGGAGCGCGCCGCCTGCGCGAGGAAGAAGCCGATGAACGCGAGCCAGATGCCGGTCAGCCCGGGGCCCGTGAGGAGCAGCAGGAGGCCCAGGCCCACCATCAGCCAGCCGACGCCGCGTCCCATCCGCGCCGCGAACCGGGTCGCCCGGTTGCGGTCGCCGGTCCGCCACCAGGCGATCGCGCGGGCGATCCGGCCGCCGTCCAGCGGGAAGCCGGGGATCAGGTTGAAGACGAGGACGATCAGGTTGATCGTGGCCAGGTAGCCGAGCACCGCGGTAGCGGCCCCCCGGACGCCGGCCTCGTCGAACCGTGAGCTGTCGAGTACCTGGTCGGCGTTCGAGATGGCCACCCCGAGCCCAAAGCAGGCGAGCGCGATGACCAGGGTCACGATCGGCCCTGCGACCGCGACCCGGAACTCGACGCCGGGGGAGTCGGTGTCCCGCCCGAGCTTCGCCACGCCGCCGAACATCCAGAGGTCGATTCCCTCGATGGGGATCCCGTTTCGGATGGCAACGAGCGCGTGGCCGAGCTCGTGGAGCAGGATCGAGAGGAAGAACGCGAGCGCGCTGACGACCGCCAGTAGGAACGCGTTCGAGCCTGGCGTGACGTCCTCGTAGTACTCCGACAGGTTCCAGATGATCAGAAACAGGACGATGAACCAGCTCCAGTCGACGCCGATCCGGATGCCGAAGATGCGGCCGAGTTGAAGTGAGGCGCCGCCGAACATCGCTCCGACGGATGGTGGCAGGTCCGGGCCGCCCGGCGGTTGGAAGAATGCCCGCTCACCGCGGCAACGAAAGGACAGCCTTGACTCACCGAGTCACCTTCATCCCGGGGGACGGCACCGGGCCCGAGATCGCCGAGGCCACGAGGCGCGTGCTCGAGGCGACCGGCGTCGAGTTCGACTGGGACTTCCAGGACGCCGGGATCGACGTCTACGAGCAGGAGGGGAATCCGCTGCCCGAGCGCACGCTCGACTCGATCCGGGAACGCGGCGTCGCGATCAAGGGGCCGACCACCACGCCGGTGGGCTCGGGCCACCGCTCGATCAACGTCGCGCTCAGGCAGGAGTTCGACCTGTACGCGTGCATTCGGCCCTGCAAGTCATACGAGGGCGTGCGCACACGGTTCCCCGAGACGGACATCGTGATCGTGCGCGAGAACACCGAGGACCTCTACGCGGGGATCGAGTTCGAGCGCGGCTCGGAGGAGGCCGAGAAGCTGCGCGGGTTCCTGGCGAACGAGCTCGCCTCCCCCACCCGGGACGGGTCGGGGATCTCCATAAAGCCGATCTCCGCCTTCGGGTCCGAGCGCATCGTCGAGGCGGCCTTCAACTACGCGAAGCTGAACGGCCGGCGGAAGGTGACCGCCGCCCACAAGGCCAACATCATGAAGTTCTCCGACGGCCTCTTCCTCGAGGTCGCTCGCGAGGTGGCCGAGCGGCACTCGGACATCGAGTTCGAGGACCGGATCATCGACAACCTCTGCAACCAGATCATCTCGCGGCCCGAGGAGTACGACGTGGTCGTCTGCCCGAACCTGTACGGCGACATCGTCTCGGACCTCGGCGCCGGCATGATCGGCGGCCTGGGGCTGGCGCCAGGGGCCAACATCGGCAGCACCGGGGCCATCTTCGAGGCCACCCACGGCTCGGCGCCGAAGTACACGGGACAGAACAAGGTGAACCCGACGGCGCTGCTGCTGTCGGGGGCGCTGATGCTTCGTCACCTTGAAGAGTTCGAGGCGGCGGACCGCGTGGAGCGCGCCGTCGCCGACGTGATCCGCAAGGGCGACAAGGTCACCTACGACCTGAAGCCGAGGCGTGACGATCCCTCGGCGGTGGGTACGAGTGAGTTCGCGGACGCGGTGATCGAGGAGATGAGATGAAGGTCACAGTCACAGGAGCAGCGGGACAGATCGGCTATGCCCTCCTGTTCCGGCTAGCGAGCGGACAGATGCTCGGCCCGGACGAGCGGATCGAGCTCCGCCTGCTCGAGATCCCGGACGCGGTCAAAGCGGCCGAGGGGACCGCGCTCGAGCTGATGGACTGCGCCTTCCCACTCCTGGCGTCGACGGACATCTACGACGATCCGGCGCGAGCGTTCGACGGCGTGGAGCTGGCGCTCCTCGTGGGTGCCCGTCCCCGCAGCAAGGGCATGGAGCGATCCGACCTGCTCGAGGCCAACGGGGCGATCTTCACCGAGCAGGGGAAGGCGCTGAACGAGGCCGCGGCGGACGGCCTGCGCGTCCTCGTGGTCGGAAACCCGGCCAACACGAACTGCCTGATCGCGATGAACAGCGCCCCGGACATCCCGCGCGAGCGCTTCACCGCGATGACCCGACTCGACGAGAACCGCGCCGTGGCGCAGCTCGCCGAGAAGCTGTCGGTCGAGGTGGCGGACGTCCAGGACCTGGTCGTGTGGGGCAACCACTCGCCCACGATGTTCCCCGACCTGTTCAACGCGAAGGTGCGGGGCGAGCGCGCCGTCGACGAGGTCGACATGGACTGGTACGAGAACGAGTACATCCCGCGGGTGGGGAAGCGCGGCGCCGAGATCATCGAGGCCCGCGGCGCCTCGTCGGCGGCGAGCGCGGCGAACGCCGCCGTCGACCACGTCCGCGACTGGATGCTCGGCGCGGACGGCCTGCGCTCGATGGCCATCCCCTCCGACGGCTCCTACGGCCTCGAGGAGGGGCTCATCTCGAGCTTCCCGGTGCGGTTGAGCGGCGGAACATACGAGATCGAGCAGGGCCTCGAGGTCGAGGACTTCGCGCGGACGAAGATCGACCGGAGCGTCGACGAGCTAAAGGAGGAGCGCGACGCGGTGAAGGAGCTCGGGTTGGTGTAGGCGAGCTGCGTGCGCCGCGCCTCCGCCGGCCGCGGATGCGGCGGGTTACGGGGTTGCGTCCGGCGTCGCGCGGGTGCTGTCTCGCGTACCGTCCCGGATAGGGCACCGCACAGGTGCCCTGGGCAGGAGGCTTACCGAAATTGGCCCGCCCGGCCCCGAACCGCCGCCGCGGCGCCCGCTAGGCCGGGTGCCAGCCCCCGTCGCGGCGCTTCACCTGGCCGTCCGCCTCGAGCGCCGGCATCACGCGATACAGGTAGTTCGCCTTGATCTTCATCGCGTCCGCCATCTCGCGGATGGTGATGCCGGGACGGGCCCGAACCAGCTCGATGGCCTGCTTCGAGCGGGTGCCGCTCCCGCGCGGGCGCCCGCGGCGCGAGCGCGTCGCCCGGCGGCGAGGGGCCGCCGCGGCCCGGTTCGCGCCCACTCCGGCGAGTGCCGACGCCGCCCTCTCGAGCCGCTGATACTCCTCGACGGCCGGCCGCAGCTCGCGCATCCGGGCGTCTATCTCCTTGCGCTTCTCATCCAGAAAGTCCGCCATTAACGGTTACTCTACTCCACCAGTGACTTGAGGCGCTGCAAGGATCCGTTCAACTCCTTGCCCGTGACCCGCGAGACCGTCCGGCCCGCCAGCCGCCCGAGGAATCCTCCCGGCAGGTCGTACTCGTTGATGTAACGGAAAGTTGTGCCGTCCCCATTCGGAGAGAAGTCGTACTCCACACGGGCGTGCGAGGCCACCGGTCCGCGGCCCTCCCAGACCACTCGGTTGCAGGGGTCGTTCTCGACGACTGTCCAGCGGACCTTGAACCTCCGTCCGGCGAGCTTCAGGCACTGGGTCAGCTTCGACCCCTTCTCCAGGCGGTCCGGCGGCGCGCCCTCGAGGTGATGGTGAATCGTCACCCACTCCCCGAGGCGGGACGGGTCCATCACCACCTCGTAGACGCGCTCGGGCGGGGCGGCGATGTCGACCGTCCGCACGACCCTCATCGCGCCGCCAGTGGCTCGGCGGACTCCCACTCGGCGAGCGCGTGCTCCACGGCGCGGGCGAACCGGCGCGGCCGGATCCCGTAGAGCCGGGGCGCCTCGTCGGCGTCGCGTGGGAGCACGTCCGACTGAAGGCTCTCCATCAGCGGGCGGACGAGCTCGAGCGGCTGCCCGCTGACCGCGGCGGCGACGGCGCTCGCCGGCGGCGTGAGGGACACGCCGAGCCTCAGCGGGATGCGTCCCACGCCCATCAGCTCGGCGATCCGCGCGACCATCTCGGCGTAGGTCATCACGTCCGGGCCGCACACGTCGAGCGATCGTCCCGCCGCGCCGGGCACCTCCGCCGTGCGGGCGAGGAACTCGAGCACGTCGCGCTCGTCGATCGGCTGCGTGCGCCGCGAGCGCCACCGCGGGAGCGGGACGACGCGCAGCCGCTCCACGAGCCGGACGAGGAGGCGGAAGGAGGGGGATCCGGCCCCGATCACGATCGACGCCCGCAGGGCCGTCGATCCCGGCACCGCCTCGAGCAGGATGCGCTCCACCTCGAGGCGCGACCGCAGGTGGGGTGAGGGGTTGCCGGCTGGGGCGATCCCGCCCAGGTAGACGATCCGCTCCGTCCCGGCCGCGGCGGCGGCACGCCCGAAGACCTCGGCCGCGCGACGGTCGCGGCCCGCGAAGAGGTCGCGCTCGGCGGGCTCCATCGAGTGCACGAGGTAGTAGGCCGTCCGGCAGCCGTCGAGGGCGGCGTCGACCCCGTCGCCGCTCAGCAGATCGCCGCGCACGGCCTCGACGCCCGGCAGCCGCTCGACCCGCGCGGGCACCCGGGCCAGGGCGCGCACGGACCGGTCCTCGCCGGCGAGGCGGCGCAGCAGGCGGCCACCCACGTAGCCGGTGGCTCCCGTGACCAGTTCCATGGCCCCCCATCCTTCCCGGCGGGTGGTGCATCCAATCAGGCCGAAGTTCGCCCCCCTCGAAAACCGCTATGAGCGGGTACGGCCCGCGACGACCCTGCAAAGTGCGGCAGAACAAAAAGCAAGCGATTTGCGAGAACCCCCCTGGAAGCGCGGCGGCGCCTGGTGCAGGATCGAAGCCGTGCCGAAATCGAAGACCGTGCGCTGCGAGGACTGCTTCTTTCACCAGCGGGGGCTCTGCGCCCTCGACCTCGGGAAGCCCTGCACCACCTTCCGCCCCGCCGAGCGCGGTCTCGCTCCCGAGCGTCAGCTCGAGTTCGTGTTCCGCACCGAGCGCACGACGGCCGCGTACGCCTTTCCCCAGCCGCACGCCTAGAGCGGTAGCCGCCGCCCCCTAGCCGCGTACGCGCGGGAGCCTGCAGGTGGCGCTCGGGTTCGGCACGGTGAACGTGCGTGACACCGCGGCGGCGCGGTTGCCGGCCGCGTCGTTCACCCGCAGCCGGGCGCGGTAGCGTCCCGCCCTCACGGCGTTCAGCGGCACGCGCACCACATCCTGATACTCGCTGTTCTTCACCTCGACCTTCCTGGTGCGTTTGCCGCCTGTCGCGCCGGACAGCCTCAGCACCCGCCGGCCCGACCTGACGGCTGCCACGTCGATCCTGTACGCGAGTACCGGTGAAGGCTGGTTGGTGTCGTAGCGAATCACCGCACCGGTCACGCACGATCTGGTGCGTCGGGGGACCTGCAGACCGTTCAGCCGAAACACCGCCGGAATCGTGAAGCGCTCAACCTGGCCGGTCCAGGGCAGGAGGCAGCTCTGAGGGTGCCCGAAGCAGCCCGCCTGAGACGCCCTCACATGCCAGTAGTACGTGCCCGCCGCCACCGGCACGTGCACCTGCTGCTGGCAGCTCGCGACCTCGGAGAGGGAGAGCATCGCCGGGCTGCACCGGTAGACCCAGAAGGGATCGCCGTCGTGATCGAAGTCCTCCGCCGTCATGCTGAAAATGGGCAACCCCGACAACCTGTTTGCGCGGGCCGGATCGGGCGTCGGCGGCTGTCCACCGGCGGCCACCCCGATGACCTCGATCCCGGTCGGCTGCGTCTCCCCGGGGTCGAGCTCGAAGTGGAACGGCACGGGGACGCGGACGTTCGCGGGCAGTGCCTGCAGCGGCTCGAGGTCATCCAGCAGCGTCTGTTCGCCGAGCACCTGCTGGCCGCCGACCGGTGAGATGAGTCGCGCGGCATGTGCCGGCGCGGCTGGGAGGCAACCCGTCACGATCGCGAGCCCCGCCAGCGCAAGACGCCTCCGCGCCACGAGTCCAGGCTAGGTCGTCCCACCTGCCGGCGCAAGCGGACGCACGAGCTCAGACGACTAAAGTCGCGTCATGCGGCTCACGGTCCTCGGCAAGTCGCCCTCGTGGCAGGACGCCGGCGGCGCCTGCTCCGGCTACCTCGTCGAGGACGGCGGCACGGCGGTCCTGATCGACTGCGGCAACGGCGTGTTCGCCAAGCTCCGCGAGCGGATCGACTACGTGGACCTCGACGCGGTGGTCATCTCCCACCTGCACGCCGATCACTTTCTGGACCTCGTCCCGTACTCCTACGCGCTGACCTACGCCCCGCGGCAGCAGCCGGTGCCGGTCGACCGCTGGCCCGGCACGGACAACCCCGCCCGCCCCGAGCTGCACGTCCCGCCCGGGGCACGGGCGACGTTCCGCCGGGTCGTCGGGGCGTGGGGCAACGAGGACCTGATCGAGAACGCCTTCCACCTCGTCGAGTACGACGGCTCGAGCCCGATCGAGGTCGGGACGGTACGGGTCGACTTCCAGGCCGTCCCACACTTCACGGAGACCTACGCCATGGCGATCGGCTCGGAGAACGGCGCCGGGCGGATCGTCTACGGCGCCGACTGCAGCCCCACCGATGCCCTGACGGGCTTCGCCCGCGGAGCCGACCTCATGCTGGTCGAGGCGACCCTGCCCCGCCCCGAGCGCACCGGCATCCGCGGGCATCTGACGCCGAGCGAGGCCGGCGAGACGGCACGCGCCGCCGGCGCCAAGCGGCTTCTGCTCGTCCACATCTCCGACGAGCTCGACGCGGAGTGGGCCCGCGCCGAGGCGGCGAAGAGCTTCCGCGGGCCGGTGGACGTCGCGCGCGAGGGCGACGTCTACGACGTGTAGCCGAGCGCCTCGACCACCTGGGCGCGGCCGCGGTGGAGGCGGCTCATGATCGTCCCCTCGCGGGTATCGAGAGCGCTCGCCGCCTCGCGATAGCTGAGGCCGGCCAGGTCCACCGCGGCCACGGCCTCGCGGTAGGGCTCGGGGAGGCCCGCGACCGCGGAGAGCACCTCGCGCGACGCGAGCACGGCCTCGGGCGCCGACCCGGCGCGCTCCGGGAGCTCCTCGTGGTTCTCGAGGTCGGCGGCGCGGGGGCGGCGACTCTCGGCGCGGTAGCGCGAGTAGAAGGTGTTGCGGAGCACGCGGAGCAGGTATCCCACGTCGTCGTCGGAGCGAAGCATCCGCGGCCTGCGCAGCACGGAGACGAAGGTCTCCTGCACGAGGTCCTCGGCGTCCGCGTGGGAGCCGCAGAGCCCCACCGCCGCGCGGTAGAGACGATCGACGTGGTCGCCGAGACGCGCGGGGTCGAGCTCCCGAGTGGGGGTTTCGGTTGTAGCCAGAACGCTCATCGCGGTGAGCATCGGCCACCTCCCCACCCCCGGGTATGGGGGACTTCCCTACACAGGGATTCCGCTCTGTGAGCCGCGTCACACGGCGCTCGACGACCGCGTCAGCAACTCGACGCGGGCCCGCAGCGAGGTGGGCGCGGCGACGTCGACAGAGCGGATCGCGGCCACCCCGCGACGCTGGCGCTCGAGCTCCCGGCGCAGCTCGGGGGCATGCGCGAGGAGCTCCTCGAGCAATTGCAGCCGGTGGCCCGCCAGGGTGCCGTCGGCCAGCGCGGTCAGGTCGCTTGTATCGAGCATCGCCGGTCGGTTCCTCACACCGCTCCTCCACTTGGGAAGACGCGGCGGCTCCGCGGGTTATTCCGCGCCTGAACTTCGTGCTCGTCGACAGCGCGGGCGAGGTGATGGACGCCGCGCTCGAGAAGCCCGCTCGCCGCGGCGGTGCTCCCGCGGCCCCGCCCGGGTAGAGTGTCCGAAGCCGTCAGCGGATCCGAGGAGAGCAATGGCAGCTAAGAAGAAGGCCGCGAAGGCCGGAGCCGGAGCGTTTGCCGCGGGCAAGGCGGTCCGCTCGAACGAGTACGTCCAGCGCGTGATGGAGGACCCGGAGCTTCGGGGCAACCTCGTCAGCGCGTTCGACTCCGCCCGCAAGGCCTACACGCGTATCTCGAACGGCAAGAGTCCCGTCAAGGCCGTGACCGAGGACAAGAAGGTGCAGCGTGAGCTGAAGGACGCGGCGACCTCGTTGAAGGATGCCGCCGACTCGCTGCGCGGCCAGAAGAAGAAGAAGCGCAGAAAGGGCCGCCTGCTTCTTCTTGCGGTCGTCGGGGCGGCGCTGGCGCTTTCCGTGAGCGAGGGCCTGCGCAAGAAGGTCCTCGACGCGCTGTTCGGCGCCGAGGAGGAGTTCGAGTACACGGCGAGCACCACGCCGGAGCCGTCCGCGAGCGCCGGCTCCGGCGGCAGCGAGAGCGAGAGCGAGGCGGTCGGCACGAGCTAGTCGCCGGCCGGCTCGTCTCGAGTCGAGGGGGCGCCCGGCGGGCGCCCTTCTCGTTCGCGGGCGCGAGGGCTCAGTAGCTTCTGGCTGGCTGGCCAGTTAGACTCGCCCGGGGGATGGAAGTGTCGATCGCCGCACAGAGGGGACTCGAGGGCGACAAGGCCCAGCGCATCGTCGCCGCGATGCGCGCGAGCGTGGCCGCGCGCGGCGCCGCCGGCTCGACGTTCGACCAGGTGGCGCGCGAGGCGGGCGTGTCGAGGGGCCTCCTCCACTACTACTTCGGCTCGAAGGAGCGCCTGCTCGTCGAGGTCGTGCGCCAGGACTGCGACACGCGTATTCGGGCGATGGACGAGCGGCTCGCCGGGGCGGGCAGCGTCGACGAGGTGATGCAGGCGCTCGTCGTCGGGCTCGAGGAGTTCATCGGCGAGCCGCGGAGCCAGGCCGTCATCTACGAGATGCTGAGCGCCTCCCGCCGCTCGGAGGAGATTCGCGCGGAGATGGCGGAGCTGTACCGGCGCTGGCGCGACCACATGGCGGCCGCCCTTCGCGAGAAGGAACGCGAGGGCGTGGTGAAGCTCCAGGCGGAGCCGGAGGCCGTCGCCTCGATGCTCCTGGCGCTCGGTGACGGCTTCGGCATCCAGGTGATCTCGGATCCTGACTGGAACCGGGACGCCGCGTTCGCGCTCGGGGTGCGCCTGGCGCGCCAGATGCTCGGCGCGGGCGAGTAGAGCCTGCCCCGCGCGAGCTCCCGGGCGGTGTGACGCTCGTCACACACCGCTTTCGCCCCTCCCGTAGCGTTTGGCTGGCCGGCCAAACAGCGAAGGGAGCGGCATCCAGGCAGTGATGGACAGGCTCGCTGGGTTCGTGGAGCGTCGCCGACTCGTCGTGCTCGGCGCCTGGGTGCTGCTCCTCCTCGCCGCGGCGCCGTTCGCCGCCCGCCAGAGCGAGCACCTCACGAGCGGCGGCTTCGAGGTCCCGGGCTCGCAGTCCCAGGTGGTGGACCGCAATCTCGAGCGGTTCAAGACCGCGCAGCGGGAGTACCTCGCCGTCGTGCTCGCCAAGCGGGAAGGCGCCGGCGCGGCGGACGTGCGCCGCGAGATCGACCGTGTCGCTCGGATCGCGGACCGGTTGCCGCATGCGGAGGTCACCGAGCCGGCCGCCGCCCGCGCCCGCGGCGAGGCCGGCGACGCCTCGATCACGATCGTGCCGCTCGCCGTGAGCGGCGACCAGGACCAGCTCGCCGACCTCGCCAACGACTTCCGCGACGAGCTCGGAACCGAGGCCCGCTCCGGGGTGCAGCCCTACCTGGTCGGGCAGCAGGCTCTGTGGGCCGGGCTCCAGGACCTCGCCCAGGAGGACCTCGAGGCGGCGGAGAGGATCGGGTTCCCGATTGTGCTGCTCATCCTGCTCGCGGTCTTCGGCTCGCTCGCTGCGGCGGCGCTGCCGCTCGCGCTCGGCTTCGCGAGCGTCGGCCTCACTGGGGCGGCGATCTACTTCCTCTCCCAGGCCACCGACATGTCGGTCTTCGTCACGAACGTGGCCTCGATGATCGGCATCGGGGTCGCGGTCGACTACTCGCTCTTCGTGCTCGCGCGCTATCGAGAGGAGATCCGGAGGGGCGCCGGCCCGGCCGACGCTCGCCGCACCGCACTGCGTACGTCCGGACTCGCGGTCGCCTTCTCCGGCGTGACCGTGATCATCGCGCTGGCCGGGCTGTTCCTGATCGACTCGACCACGATCCGTTCGATGGCCATGGGCGCCATCATCGTCGTCGCGGTCTCGATCGTCGCCGCGGTGACGCTCCTTCCCGTCCTCATGCGGCTCTTCGGCCGGCGGGCGTATGCCCGGGGGCGTATCGCGGTGACCGCCGGCCTCGTCGTTCGGGCGATCCGGAATCGCCGCCGCCGGCCCGCCTCGACCGCGCCGGGCGTCCGGCGCGAAGGGTTCTGGGAGCGCTGGACGGCGGGAGTCACCAGGCGGCCCTGGGTCGCCGCGGTCGCGACCGCCGCCGTCCTGCTGGCGCTTGCGATCCCGGCGCTCTCGCTCGAGTTCGGCGACGGGGCGCTGCGCCAGTTTCCGGAGGACAACGCGACGCGGGTGGGCGCCGAGCTGGCCGCGCAGAATCAGGGGCCGGGCGCGGCCGGTCCGACGCAGATCCTGGTCGATCTCGACCAGGGGAGCGTCCGGTCGGGCGCAGGCCGGGAAGCGCTCGGCGCCTACGTCGCCGACCTCCGAACCGACCCGGAAGTGGCACGGGTCACGCCGCCCCAGCCGTCGCCCGACGGCCGCAGCGCGCTCATCACGATCCGGCCGCGCCACGACGCCGAGAGCGCCCAGGCCGACCGGCTCGTCGACCGCCTGCGGGCCGACGCGGGCCCGCTCGCAGGCATTGGGGAGGTGAACGTGGGCGGGGCCACGGCCGCGAACGAGGACTTCAAGGACCTCGTCTCCGGCTCGATGTGGAAGATCCTCGTGTTCGTCCTCGTGTTCAGCTACGTCGTGCTGCTCGTGCTGCTGCGGTCGGTGCTCCTGCCGTTGAAGGCGGTGCTGATGAACCTGCTGTCCGTCGGCGCCGCCTACGGCGTGCTGGTGGCGGTCTTCCAGTGGGGCTGGCTCGACGGCATCATCGGCTTCGAGTCGCTCGGCTACATCAACTCGATGACGCCGCCCTTCCTCCTCGCGATCGTCTTCGGGCTCTCGATGGACTACGAGGTCTTCCTGCTCTCACGGATCCGGGAGCGCTACGACGCCACCGGCGACACGACGACGGCGGTCGCCCAGGGCCTCCGCGCCAGCGCGGCGACGATCTCGAGCGCCGCCCTGATCATGGTCGCGGTGTTCGGGGTATTCGCGTCCACCGGGACCCCGTCGATCAAGGAGATCGGGCTCGGCCTGTCGGTGGCGATCGCCCTCGACGCCACCCTGGTCCGCCTGATCCTGGTCCCGGCGACGATGGAGATCATGGGCCGCTGGAACTGGTGGCTGCCGGGCCGGCTCGACAGGGTGCTACCGCACGCCGGCTTCGAGGGCTCAGGCGCGGACCGCCGCTCGAAGCGCCCGCAGCTCGTCGCCGATCCCGTCGGCGACGAGGTCTAGTCGCTCCACGGCGTCGGCGTCGGCGCACAGCCCGAAGGACAGCCGGCCCGCCGCGGATCCGACGGCCACTCGCAAGACGTGGAGCTCGGCGATCTCGGCGATGAAGTACATGGCGAGAAGCGGCGAGCCCATGACGGTCGGGTTGCCCGGTGGCCCGGGGACGTTCGAGACGTTCAGCGCGAACACCCGCGGGCTCATCGCCCAGCGCTCCGCGAGGCGCTCGAGCGCGCTCGAGAACCGGCCGAGGTCGTGGAAGAAGGCGTCGAGGGCGTCCGCCGCGTGTGCGGCCTTGCGCTCGCGGGTCTCCGCGGCGATCGCGAGCAGGCGGGTCACGGGGTCCTCCTCGTCCAGCGGGAGGTGCACGACCATGAACGAGTCCCGGTTCGCCAGGTCGGCTTCGCCCGGGCGGTGCAGGCTGACCGGCACCTTCACTCGCAGCTCGTGCGGCTCGGCCCCGAGGCGCTCGAACCAGCGCCGGAGGCCGCCGGCCACGGCGGCGAGAACGACGTCGTTGACTGTTGCCCGCTCCGGAGCCGAGTGGCCGACGGCCTTGATCTCGTCGAGCGGGAAGGAGGAGAAGGCCACGGCCCGTCGCCGGCCGGCGCGGCGGGCGAGCGCCGACGGCCGGCCCTCGGGAGTGAGCTGTCGGAGGATCGCGGCGCGGCGCTCGCGACGCTCCGCGGCGTCGGCGCGCCCCGGGGCGCGCCCGGCGAGGTCGCGGGCGGCGGCCGCCACGCCGCGCATCGCCCAGGCGGCGCGCCAGCGCGCCGCGTCGGACGCGAGGGCCCGGGCCGTGGGCCGTGCCGACGGCGGCGGGGCCGGAGGCGACGCGTCGGCATTTCCGTCCAGCAGAAGGTCACGCACGATGCGCATCGCGGTCATCCCGTCGGCCATGCAGTGATGGAGCCGCAGCACCAGCGCCGTGCGGCCGTCGGCGAGGGCGATCACGTCGATCGACCAGAGCGGCAGGTCGCGATCGAGGGGGGCCTCCATCAGCGCGGCGACCGCTCGCTCGAGCGCCGCGTGATCGGCCGCCCGGCCGCCGTCCCGGACATGCCGGTCCAGCGAGAAGCGCTCGTCGGCGATCCAGGCGGGCGGGGCCAGCCCGAGCGGGGCCGGGGCGAGGCGGTCGCGCAGGCGGGGGATCGACGCGATCCGCGGCTCGACGTGGGTCCGGAGCGCGTCCACGTCATGGAGCCCGTCCAGGACCAGGACCTTGGCGATGTGACCGCGGACCGGTCCTTGCTCGAGGGCCAGTATGCGCGCGTCCTCGTCGGTGAGCCGCTCGACAGGCACGGCTTCTGGCACCGTACACCCATGAGCTCTCTCCCGTCGTGGACGCGCGGCACCCCGGCGGTGCTCTGCGTCGCGGGCCCGCACGCGATCCCAGTCTCCACGGCGGTGCGGGTCGACGACGGTCGCATCATGCTCGCGCTCGGGCGCGACCGGGAGACGCTCCGGAGGCTTCGCGCGGACCCGCGCGCGGCGCTCTGCGTCCTCGGCGAGGGGGTGGCGTTCACGGCCCACGGGCAGGCCGCGGTCACCGCCGAGGAGCTCGAGACGGCGGACACCGTCGTCGCGGTCGAGCTCGCGCTCGAGCGCGTGCAGGACCATCTCGCCGACGGTCGCACGGAGATGCTCGACGGCGCCCGCTGGCGATGGCTCGATCGCCGGAGCGCCGAGAGCGAGCCGGCGATCATGGCGGAGTTGGAGCGGCTGGGGCGCTCGCTCACGACGTAGGTCGGTAGGCCGAGGGCGAGGCCGGAGCGCTCCCGATTGCAGTGGCCCGGCTACTTGCCCGAGGACGCCCCGCCGCCGCGGATCACGGAGTAGGTGACCCTGATGACCGAGCTGGCCGCGGGCACGTAGCAGCGGCGCACGCGCGGCCCGCGAATCGTGCGCCACCTGCCCGTATCCGGGTCGCGCTCGAACCGCACTTGCCGGATGCGGCGGCAGAACCGGCCCGGACCGAACGTGCCGGAGACGATGTCGGCCGCGAACGGCTGGCGCGGCTCCTCCGCCAGCGCGAACAATGCATCCGGTCGGAGCCCCGCCGCCCGCGCCGCTCCCGCCGCGCTGCGGCGAGCGGCCGCGAGTGCAATCGGGTCGGCGACGAGCCGGGCGCGCGCAAGCGCGACACGGATCGCCGGGCTCGTGCGGCGCCGCGGCCTCACTTGGGCGGCGCCGGTCCCGGACGCGACGACCGCTCGCCCGCGCGGCGTCGCCGCGGAGGTCTCCGCCGTGGCGAAGGTGACCCTGAACGACGCGGTGGCGAAGCTCGGGACCCGACAGCGAAAGCGTGGCGCGCGGCGAATCCTCCGGCAGTAACTGACCGCGCCGAAGCGCTCGCGGTCGGGGATCGCCACCCTGACGGCCTGAATTGCGCCGAGGGTGAGTCCGGCCCGGGCGGCGATGGCGGCAGCGCGCCTTCGCGCAGCACGGACGGCCCGCGTCTCCGCGAGCGGCTTGGCGTCCGCGACGGCGCGCTTGATCGTATCTTCGCGTAGCCGCTGGGGCGGCTCGACCCGGGCAAGTCCGCTCCCGTAGATCGTCACGCCCCGGGGGTCGGGTCCTTCGTCGGGCTCCACGAAGACGGGCTTGGCGCTCGCTCCGGCGGGTGCGAGCAACAGAGCGCCGACCACGGCGCACGTGTACCTCCGGCGCATCTCGCTCTCCTCGGTCGAGGGGTTCGCCTCCTATACGGGTGCCGCCGCGCGCGAGGTTCCGGGCGCCGCTACGCGGCCAGCTTCGGCGAACGCCACGGACCGGCGAGCCTGCGCTGGAGCTCGCTGGCCAGCTCGTCCACCGGCACCCTGATCTGGTCGAGGGTGTCGCGGTCGCGGAGGGTTACGGTGCGGTCCTCGAGGGTCTGGCCGTCGACGGTGATTCCCCAGGGCGTCCCGATCTCATCCTGGCGTCGATAGCGGCGGCCGATCGAGCCGCCGGCGTCGTACTCCGCGGGCAGGCGGCCGCGCAGGTCCTCGTAGATCTCGCGGGCCAGCTCCGGCATGCCGTCACGGTTAACGAGCGGCAGGACGGCGACCTTGATGGGTGCTACCTGCGGGTGAAGGCGCATGACCGTCCGCTGGCGACCCGCCACCTCCTCCTCGTCGTAGCCGTCGCACAGCAGCGCGAGCATGGTGCGCCCGACGCCACCGGCGGGCTCGATCACGTGCGGCACGAAGCGCTCCTGGGTGGCGGTGTCGACGTACTCGAGCTTGTCGCCGGAGAATCTGGCGTGCTGGGTGAGGTCGAAATCGCCGCGGTTGGCGATCCCCTCGAGCTCGGACCAGCCGATCGGGTAGAGGTACTCGATGTCGCTCGTGGCTGTCGAGTAGTGCGAGAGCTCCTCCGGGCCGTGCGGTCGCAGCCGCAGGCGCTCGCGGTCGAGCCCGAGCCGCTCGTACCAGGCCATGCGCTCCTTGAGCCAGTAGTCGTGCCAGAACTCGGCCGTGTCCGGCGGCACGAAGAACTCCATCTCCATCTGCTCGAACTCGAGCGTCCGGAAGATGAAGTTGCCGGGCGTGATCTCGTTGCGGAACGACTTCCCGACCTGCGCGATCCCGAACGGCGGCTTGCGGCGCGCGTACTGGAGCGTCGCCTTGAAGTCGAGAAAGATGCCCTGGGCGGTCTCGGGGCGCAGGTAGACGGTCGAGGACGAGTCCTTGACCGGCCCGATCGTGGTCTCGAACATGAGGTTGAACTCACGCGCCTCGGTGAGGTCGCAGTCCGGGTGGTCGCCGGGAAGCTTCGAGGGCGCCCTGCCGCAGCGGACCTCGGGGTGGCCGCCGTCGCCGGTGCGCTCCTCCTCGATGTGGTCCGCCCGAAAGCGCAGGCCGCAGGTGCGGCAGTCGACGAGCGGATCGGTGAACCCTTCGAGGTGGCCGGACGCCTCCCAGGTGCGGGGATGCTGGATGATCGCGGAGTCGAGCGCGACCACGTCGTCGCGCTCCTGGATCATCGCCTTCCACCACTGGGCGATGACGTTGTTCTTCAGCAGCACGCCGTAGTGCCCGTAGTCATACGTATTGGCGATGCCGCCGTAGATCTCCGAGGCCGGGAAGATGAAGCCGCGGCGCTTGCAGAGGGCGACGATCTTCTCCATGGTCACCACGGCGGGGCAGCCTAGCGGCGGGCGGAACGCCGGGACCCGCGTCGCCGCGCCGGCGGCCTGGTCAGTTGCCTACACAGCCCGGCGATGGGGAGGTCCGCGCCGGCGCGCTGGTGTTCGGACCGCGCACGGGCTGGTTAAGGGGTGAGCTCGCAGGCCGCGGCCGGCACGGTCGGCGAGCGAGACCCCGGTCGCCCGGGCTTCCGTGCCATCCTGGTGTTGTCCTGCAACAGCAAAATGGGATGGATCGTCGGGCGGGCCGGCAGCGCCTGGAGCACCGCTTCGAGCACCCGCTCCGCCCCGAAGCGCACCACGCTCTCGAGGTGCGCCTCGCGGGGCCTGAAGGCCGACCGCCCGTCGGCGGTCCCACGAAGGGGCTCGGGCGGCAAAGGTTCGGTATTTGCGCCTTTTTGAGGTGCTCCGCGTACAACAGCCAGGTTTCTGGGGTACGTTGGCGCAGATGATCGGCATCGCGCTGCGTCCGATCGGACACCTCGCCGCGTGGCTCGTGTGGCACACGACGCGGATCTCGATCCTGAGGGACCTGGAGCGCCCGCGTCCGCCGGCGTAGCGGGTGAGCCTAGCTGACGAGCGGTTCGAGGCTCATCGGTGACGCGGGGCGGAGCGTCGGCACTCCTATACTGAGAGTGCCATGCCGATTTACGAGTATCGCTGCGAGCAGGGTCACACCTTCGAGGTGATGCAGCGCATGACCGACGACCCGCTCTCCAGCTGCTCGACGTGCGAGGCGCCGGTGCAGCGCGTCTTCCATCCGGTCGCCGTCCACTTCAAGGGCTCCGGCTTCTACACCACCGACTACGGGAAGAAGGCCGGTGCCTCGAGCACGTCCGACTCCTCGTCCAAGCCGGAAGGCAAGGCCGACTCGAAGTCGGACTCGACGGATTCGACCTCGAAGAAGTCCTCCTCGGAGTCGTCCTCCTCGGATTAGCGGGGCCGACCGCCTCGCGCGCCTGGAGAGGCACGAACACGCGCAGCAACCCCGTGGGCAGGCGAGCGTGCCGAGAGCCGGCGCGCGCGGAGACCACACCGCGCCCGAGGTCCAACCGGAGTCTGGCGCCGTGGCTACTCGCCCTCGAGCAGCTTCCGGACCGCGTCCTCCTTCGCCCCCTCCGAAACGAACAGGTTGCTCCCGTTGATGCAGCAGCCCGCCTCGAGCACCTCGGCCTCGTCGGAATTGCCCGTCGCCAGGTCGGCGAAGAGCGCCATCAGCCCGGGTCCCTTCATGTCGGACTTGAGCGCCCGCGGCGCCTGCCAGCTGACCCACGGCAGACGGAGGAAGGTCTCGACCGACGTGACCTGGTCACCCATCGCGCGCAGCACCTCCTGCTGCCGTGCCGCCCGCGCACGATCGTCCTCCCCGGGCGCGCACGGGTTCTTGCGCACGCGTGCAAAGCCCAGCGCCCGCCTCCCGTCGAGCTCGATCTCGCCTCTCCTGAAGTTGAGTCCCTTCCAGAAGTTGTCGAAGGGCGGCGAGCAGATCCGCGCCTTGTTGTCCACGGTGATGCCGCCGAGCGCATCCACCAGCTCGGGGAAGTCCTCGAAGTCGACCTCGACCAGGTGGTTGATCTCCAGCCCGTTCCCGAGGAACGACTCGACCGTCCTGATGGTCAGGGCAGGGCCCCCCAGCGCGTACGCCGCGTTGATCTTCTGCGTGCCGAAGCCCGGGATCTGCGCGTCGATGTCCCGTGGGATGGAGAGCTTGCGCACGCTGCCGAGGCTGGCGTGGACGAGCATGATCGTGTCGGCGCGCGAGGGGCCCTGCTGCGACTCGTCGATCGACTCGCCGGTCCGGGCGTCCGAGCCGAGGACCAGGATCGTGCTGCCGGTCAGGAGGTTGCCCCCGCTGGAGAGCGCGCGCTCGGCCCGCGCCGACACTCCGTCCTGCAGCTGGGCGCTGACGAAGAAGAGGATCAGCGAGAGGAGCAGCCAGCCGGCGACCGCGAGCCCGAGCCACTTGAGCACGCGGCCCGGCGTGATCGCCCGCCGGTCGCCCGGCGGGCGCGGGCCGCCGTCGCGGTCCCGCACGCGCGCGAGGCGTTGCTTCAGCGCTTCGAGATCGGCCCCGCGGGCCACCGGCCGGCGGCGCGAGCGGTAGACCTTGTACTCGGGACGACCGGGCTTCGGCTCGTTCACCCCCCTCTGTATATCTACCGGCCATGTCGCCAAGGCGCGTGATCGGGATCGACGCGGGGGGAACGAAGCTGCTCGGAGGCGTCGTCGACGAGGGCCTCGTGGTGCATCACCGGGTCCACCGGGTGTGGCGCGGCGGGGACCGCGCGGAGACCCTCAACACCTTCGTGGAGGCCATCGAGGAGGCCCGCACCGCCGCCCCGGACGTGGCCGCCGTCGGCTTCGGCATCCCCTCGCTCGTCGAGTGGGAGACCGGGGTGTCGCGCTGGGCGAACCACCTCCCGCTAGACGAGGTTCCCTTCCGCGATCTGATGAGCGAGCGCCTGGGACTCCCCGTGGTCGTCGACAACGACGCCAACGCGGCCATGCTCGCCGAGCATCGGAACGGGGCGGCGCGCGGAGCCCGGCACGCCGTCCTGATGACCTTGGGCACCGGAATCGGCAGCGGGCTGCTCATCGACGGGCGCGTCTATCGGGGCGCGACCGGGGTGGGGGCAGAGCTCGGACACGTCGTGCTCGATCTGCACGGCCCGGACTGCCCCGGCAAGTGCCCGGGGCGCGGCTGCGCCGAGACGCTCGTTTCGGGACGGGCCATCGGTCACGAGGGCATCCGGCTGGCGCGGGAACGCCCGGACTCGGCGCTCGGCCGGCGGCTCGCCTCGGACCGCGAGGTGACCGGCGGACTCGTCACCGAGCTCGCGCACGACGGGGACGAGCTCGCCCGGCTCGCGGTCGACGCGGTCGGCCGCCGCCTCGGGGCAGCCCTGACCGGGGTCGTGAACGCCCTCAACCCCGAGGTGATCGTGATCGGCGGCGGCGCGGTGGCCGCCGGGGAGATGCTGCTCGGCCCCGCGCGCGCCGTGGTGGCCGAACGGGCCCTCCCACCCGCGCGCGAGATGGTGGAGATCGTGCCGGCCCGCTTCGGCGACGAGTCGGGGATGCTCGGAGCGGCGCTGTTGGCGCTGGAGCGCGATTGACCGGACGGCTCGTCGTCTGCCCGACCCCGATCGGGAACCTCGAGGACGTGACGCTGCGGGTGCTGTCGGCGCTCCGGGAGGCCGACGTGGTCGCCTGCGAGGACACGCGCCGCACGCGCGTGTTGCTCGACCGGTACGGAGTGAGGGCGCGCCTCGTCTCCTATCACGAGCACAACGAGAAGGGCCGCGCCTCCGAGCTCGTCCGGCGGATGCGCGAGGGCGCCGTCGTGGCGCTCGTCTCCGACGCCGGCATGCCGCTGATCTCCGATCCGGGCTTCCTGCTCGTCCGCGGCTGCGTGGCGGCCGGGCTGCCGGTGGAGGTGCTGCCGGGGCCGTCGGCGGCGATCACGGCGCTGGTCGCGTCGGGCCTTCCCGCCGACGAGTGGCACTTCCACGGCTTCCTGCCGCGGAAGAAGGGCGACCTGCGGCGGGTGCTGACGGAGCCGGGCGGAACGCTCGTTGCGTTCGAGTCGCCGCGGCGGGTGGCGGCGACGCTCGCGCTGCTTGCGGAGCTTGATCCGGAGCGCGAGGTCGCCGTGTGCCGCGAGCTGACGAAGGCCCACGAGGAGGTCGTACGCGGCAGTGCCTCGGAGCTCGCCGGGCGGTACCGCGACGGCCCGCCAAAGGGCGAGGTCGTGCTGGTGCTGGGCCCACCCTCGCAACCGGGTGAAGACGCCGAGGGACCCGCGGGCCTGGACGCCCTGCGCCGACTCGTGGACGCCGGCGCGCACCCCCGAAGGGCCGCCGCGGTCGTGGCCGAGCTGACCGGGGGAAGCGCGAACCGGCTGTACGAAGCGCTAATGGCGGAGGAGTAGCCGCCGGCGACGCGGCGCGCCCACGCTGTCGTGTAACGGCTCCGTAACGTCCACTCACGGGACCGTTACAAACGCACACAGAACCGCATCACGCCGCCCCCGCTCGCGCCGACGCGTCCTACGGTCGCGGCCATGCGACTCTTCCTCACCACCATTGGCCTGCTCACCGCGAGCCTCGCGCTGCCCGGAGCCGCGCGCGCGGACTGGGTGTGGCCGCTCCACGGCGAGCTCATCACCACCTACCGCAACGGCGACGACCCGTACGCCGGAGGCCAGCATCGCGGCATCGACATCGCGGGGCCGGTGGGCGCGCGCGTGGTCGCCGCCAGCGGCGGCGTGGTCCGGTTCGCGGGAACGGCCGGCTCGTCCGGTCTCACCGTCAGCGTCCGAACGACGGACGGCCGCTTCGACATCTCCTACCTCCACCTCCAGGCGATCTCGGTCGGCGCAGGGGCACAGGTCTCGGCGGGCCAGATGCTCGGCGCCGTCGGCACAACCGGATCGCGCTCGGCCTCTGAACCGCACCTGCACTTCGGGGTCCGCGAGGCGGGCACCAGCCACGCGTACCGGAACCCGCTCGACCTCCTACCGCCCCGCTCCGCGCCGCCGGCGCCCGAGGCGCCGCGGCCGACGCCCGCTCCGGTCCCGACCCCCGCGGCACCCGCGCCGTCGCCGGCTCCGTGGCGAGTGCCGGCGGGGGAGCGGGTTCCGCGCGGCGCACCGGCCGGGGAGCGAGCGCCGCGCCGAGTGCCGGCCGGGGAGCGGGCGCCCCGCCGAGTGCCGGTGGGCGACCGCGCGCCGCGACGCGTGCCGGGCCGCGCCCCGCGCGCCGTGCCGGGCCGCGCCCCGCGCGCCGCGCCGCGACGCACTCCGCATTCGGCGCCCGCCGGCCGGCCCGCGCCGGTGCGCGCGCCGGTGGGCGACCTCGTGCCCCGCGGCGCCGCCGGCCAGGCCCCGGCCGCCGATCCGGTCCGCCCGGGGGCGCCGCGCGCGGACGGCGTCCCGGGCGCCGGACCCGCCGCTGGCGATGCGCCGTCGCTCGCGGCAGGTCCGGATGGACGCCGATCGCCGGATATCGCGGGACTCCCGCGAGACGCGGACGGGCAGGTTGCCTCGCCCGTACCGGGAGCATCGAGACAGAGCGCCGGCGGTACGGACGGGTCCGCGGCAGGTCCGGACGTCGGATGGATACTGGCCTGCGTCGGTCTGCTCGCTGCCGCGGCGATGCTCGGGCTGACCGAGGACGGTCGGAACGCCACGCGCACGGGCCACCGTCGGATCGTCCGGCTCCTTCGACCGCTGGTGGGGCGCGGGTGACTCGCGGCCGGGGCACCATGCGCTCTCGGTCGGCCGGTCACTGGAGGAGTGCGCGTTCGCCTCCCGCGGCGAGCGACCACGCGTGGGTAGCATCGGCCTTGGATGTCCTACTACGTGACCACTCCCATCTATTACGTGAACGGCGAGCCGCATCTCGGCCACGCCTACACGACGATCGCCGCCGACGTTCTCGCGCGGCACATGCGCCAGCGTGGTGAGGACGTCTTCTTCCTGACCGGGACGGACGAGCACGGCGAGCCCGTCACCCAGGCCGCCGAGCGGCTCGGCATCACCCCACGCGAGCTGGGCGATCGCAACGCGGGCCGCTTCAAGGACCTCGCACGGACGCTCAACGTGACCAACGACTTCTTCATCCGCACCACCGACCCGGAGCACGAGGAGGTGGTGGCCGAGGTCGTGCAGCGGATCCACGACAACGGTCACGTGTACGAGGGAACCTACGAGGGCTGGTACTGCCCGCGCTGCGCCGACTTCAAGACCGAGTCCGAGCTCGAGGAAGGCCACCGCTGCCCGATCCACAAGATCGAGCTGCAGCTCGAGCGCGAGGACAACTGGTTCTTCCGGCTCTCGGCCTTCCAGGAGCCACTCGAGCGTCTTTACGCCGAGCGACCCGACTTCGTCGTTCCGGAGAACCGCTACAACGAGGCGCTGTCATTCATCAGGAGCGGCCTCCGCGACCTCTCCTTGAGCCGCGCCCGACTCAAGTGGGGCGTGCCGGTGCCCTGGGACCCCGACCAGGTCATCTACGTGTGGATCGACGCCCTCCTCAACTACTACTCGGCGCTCGCGTACGCGCGTGAGGGCGAGGACCTGCGGGATCGCTTCTGGCCCGCCACGGTCCATCTGATCGGCAAGGACATCCTCAAGTTCCACGCCGTCATCTGGCCGGCGATGCTGATGGCCGCCGACATCGAGGTGCCGCGGCGTGTCGGCATCCACGGCTTCCTGCTGCTCGGCGAGCACAAGATGTCGAAGTCGCTGGGGAACGTCATCGAGCCGTTCCAGGTGGCCGATCTCTACGGGGCGGACGCGCTGCGCTTCTACGTGCTGCGCGAGGTCAGCTTCGGCTCCGACGGCGAGGTCTCTCCGGAGGGCTTTGAGACCCGCTACACGACCGAGCTCGCCAACGAGTACGGGAACCTCGCCAACCGCGCGCTCGCGATGATCGGCCGGTACCGCGACGGGGTGGTCCCCGACGCGCGGCCGGCCGCGGCGCTCGCCGCGGAGTTCGAGGGTCTCGCGGAAGCGGTGTGCGAGCGGCTCGACGCGCTCGAGATCACGGCCGCGCTCGACGAGATCTGGCGCCGGATCAAGCTGCTCAACCGGTACGTGCAGGAGGAGCAGCCCTGGCAGCTGTCAAAGGACGAGTCGCAGGCGGCGCGCCTCGACGAGGTCCTCTACTCGCTCGCCGAGGGCCTCAGGGTGGTCTCCGTCCTCGTGCATCCCTTCATCCCGGACTCGGCCGAGCGACTGCTCGGCGCCCTCGGGCGTGAGGACCTCTCGCTCGAGCTCGCACGCTTCGGCGCCGTCCCCGGTGGGGCCAGGGTCGGCGAGCTCGCGCAGCTCTTCCCGCGGGTCGAGGCCGAAGCCGCCTGACATGAGGGCGCGGCGTGCGTCGCGTGCACGGCGTGGCGGCCGCCGACCGCCCGTCCGGTGATCGACACGCACTGCCACCTCGACGCCTGCGAGCCCTCCGCCGAGGAGCTCGTTCGGCGCGCCCGCGACGCGGGCGTGACCCGCATCGCCACCGTCGGCACCGACGGGCCGTCGATCGGGCGGGCGCTCACCGCCGCCGCTGCGTACGAGGAGGTGGTCGCGATCGTGGGTCGCCATCCGCACGAAACCGGCGGCTTCGACTCCGCCGCCCTCGAGGAGATCGAGCTCGCCGCTGCCGATCCGCTGGCCCGGGCCATCGGCGAGACAGGCCTCGACTACTACCGCGACCACGCGCCGCGCGCCGACCAGCGGCGCGCCTTCGAGGCCCAGCTCGAGCTGGCGGACCGGCTCGGCATGCCGGCAGTGATCCACACCCGCGCGGCGGAGGAGGACACCTTCGCCGTGCTGCGCGAGCACGCCGGCGGGGTGCCGGCGGTGATCCTCCACTGCTTCTCGGCGCCGGGACGACTCGAGGAATGCGTCGAGCGGGGCTACCTCTGCTCGTTCGCGGGAAACGTCACCTACCCGAAGGCGGCCGACCTTCACGCGGCCGCCCGCGACGTCCCCGCGGCGCTCCTGCTCGTGGAGACGGACTCGCCCTACCTCGCGCCCCAGCCGCGCCGGGGCAGGCCGAACGAGCCGGCCAACGTGACGCATACGGCCCGCTTCGTGGCGGAGCTGCGTGACGTCTCCTACGAGGAGCTCGAGCGCACCGTGGAGGCGAACGCGGCGCGGGTCTTCGGCTGGTGAGCGACGAGCCGCGCCGGACGAGCGACGGGCCGCCCCCGGCGAGCGACGAGCCGCGCCGGGCGAGCGACGAGCCGCGCCGGGCGAGCGACGAGCCGCGCCAAGCCAGCCTCAGGCGGCTTCGCCGATTCGACGTCCGTCCCAATCGCGACCTCGGCCAGAACTTCCTCGTCGACGACAACATCCTCCGCGTGATCGGCCGTGCCGCCGAGCTCTCGCCGGGCGACGTCGTGCTCGAGGTCGGCGGTGGGCTCGGCGTGCTGTCCGAGTACCTCGCGCCGCAGGTGGCGCATCTGCACGTGGTGGAGGTCGACCGGTCGCTCGAGGCGCCGCTCCGCGACGCGCTCCGGCCGTTCGCGAACGCCACGCTCCACCTCGCCGACGCGATGAGGCTCGACCTCGCGGCCCTCGATCCCTCGCCCGGCAAGGTGGTCGCGAACCTGCCCTACGGGGTGGCGGCATCCGTGCTCCTGCGTTCGATCGCGGAGCTGCCGGCGGCGGCGCTCTGGGTGGCGATGGTGCAGCGCGAGGTGGCGGACCGGCTCGCGGCCGGCCCGGGCGGCAAGAGCTACGGCGCGGCGTCCGTGCTCGCCCAGCTGTCGTGCGACGTCCGCCTCCTGCGAAGGGTCCCGCGCACGGTCTTCCATCCAGAGCCGAACGTGGAGTCCGCGCTCGCCGTCATGCGTCGGATCGCGCCGGCCGCGCCGCCGCGCATGAGGGCCCTCGTCCACGCCGGCTTCGCGCACCGCCGCAAGACGCTGGCCGGCTCGCTGGCGCTCGCGCCGGGCGCGCCACCCGACATCCGTACCGCCGTCCGCGACGCGCTCGAGCGAATCGGCCACAGCCCGGACGCCCGCGCGGAACGTCTGTCCCCCGCGCAGTGGAGCTACCTCGCCGACCTGCTCGGCGACGAGCGGCTCGCGCGCCTGCACCCTCGTTGATCGGAGGACCGCCGCGCCCAGCGCGTAGCCTGGAGCCCATGTTCCGCGAGCGCGCCTACGCGAAGCTGAATCTGGTGCTCCACGTCGGTCCACCCGGCGACGACGGCATGCACCCGCTCTGCTCGCTGTTCGCTTCGATCGACCTCGCGGACGACGTCGTCGCCCGCCCGAGCGGCGCCGCCGAAGACACCGTCGAATGCGCCGGGGTCGATGAACCGAACCTGGGCGTCGCCGCCATTGCGGCCTTCCGCGAGCACGTCGGCGGTGACCTGCCGCCCGTGCACGTCCGGATCGACAAGCGGATTCCGGTAGCCGCCGGTCTCGGCGGAGGCAGCGCCGACGCCGCCGCGGTCCTGCGGCTCGTCAACCGGCTCGCCGGCGCGCCGCTCGCGCCCGCGGAGCTGGGCGAGCTGGCCGCCCGCCTCGGCTCGGACGTCCCGAGCCAGCTCGAGCCACGGCATGCCGTCGTGCACGGAACGGGCGAGCTCGTCGAGCCAGTCGCGCTTCCGCCCCTCGCCGCCGTCCTCGTCCCCGCGCCCGACGGACTCTCGACCCGCGCCGTTTACGCGGAGCTCGACCGCATCGGCGGAGGCCGCGAGCGGCTCGACCCCGCGCCGCTTCGGCGGCTGTCGGCCGCGACGCCCGCCGCGCTGGCGAGCGCCCTCGAGAACGACCTCCAGCGAGCGGCGCTCGCCCTGCGGCCGGAGCTCGAGGAGACGCTCGGCCGCATCGGGGCCGCGGGGGCGCTGGGTGCGGCGGTCAGCGGCTCGGGCCCCACGTGCTTCGGGCTCTTCGCCGACCGCTCCGCGGCCGAGCGGGCGGCGCGGACGCTCGACGGGGCGCTCGTGACCGTCCTTCGCGGCAGCTGACGCAGGGGCCGGGCCCGGGCTTCCGTACAGTCACGCGGGATGTCCACTCGCGAGATCGTCGCCGCCGTCGCGGCCCTGCTGGTGGTGGCGTACGTGGTCTGGCGCTGGCGTCGCCTCAGCACGGAGCGAAAGGGAATCGGGATCCTCATCGCGCTGGCGCTCGGCGTCTATGCGAGCGGCCTCCTGTCGGAGCTGCCCGATCCGAAGAAGATCATCGAGGACATCGCGCAGGCGCTCGGCGCATGGACCTATGCGCTCGTCGGTGTGCTGGCGTTCCTCGAGACAGGCGCCTTCGTGGGCCTCGTCGCGCCGGGCGAGACGGTCGTGATCGCGGGCGGCGTGATCGCCGGTCAGGGGGAGATCCAGCTGATCCCGCTGATCGGGCTTGTCTGGATCTGCGCGGTCCTCGGCGACACGACCAGCTTCTACATCGGCCGGCGCCTCGGCCGGAGCTTCCTCGAGCGCCACGGCCCGCGGGTCAAGATCACGCACGAGCGCCTCGAGCAGGTGGAGGGATACTTCGACCGTCACGGCGGCAAGACGATCCTGATCGGGCGCTTCATCGGCCTGGTGCGCGCGCTCGCCCCCTTCATCGCCGGGTCGTCCGGGCTCGCCTACGGCCGGTTCATTCCCTACAGCATCGTCGGCACCGGCCTGTGGTCCACCGCGTTCTGCGTCCTGGGCTACATCTTCTGGCGTTCGTTCGACCGGGTGGCCGAGATCGCGGGGCAGGCGGTCTTCGGGTTCGGCGTGACGGTCGCTGTGATCGTGGGCATCGTCGTCGCGTACCGGCGCCGCCACGAGATCCGCGCGTGGCTGCTCGCCCACCGGCGCCACCCGTTGGTGCGCCCGCTGTTCGTGATCGGGCGGCCCGTGTACCGGCACGTCGTCCGCCCCGTCGTGGACGCCGTGGCGCCGCAGGTGCGGTTCCTCTGGAATCGCGTCACGCCCGGGGAGCTCGGGCTGGAGCTCACGATCGCCGTGGCCGTCGGCGGCGCCGGTGTCTACGTGTACGTGCTGTATCTCGTGGTGCTGAGCGACAGCCTCCGACCGACGCCGCTCGACACCGAGCTGCTCGACCTCGCGGACAGCCTTCGCGCCCAGGTCGCGGTCGACGTCGCCAAGATGATCAGCGTGCTCGGCGCGCTCCCGACGGTGGCGGCGCTCGTCGCCGTCACGGCCCTGGTGCTCGCGGTTCGCCGCCGCGTGGCGGAGGTGCTCGTCCTTGTCGTGGGGATGGGTCTGATCTATGCCGCCGTGCACATCGCGAAGGGCGCCGTGGATCGGCCGCGGCCGGCGGGTCCGCTGGTCGAGACCTCGTCGTCCTCCTATCCGAGTGCCACCGCCGCGTACGCGACCGCCTGGATCGCCGTGGCGCTCCTCGTCGCACGCCGGATGGGGATCGCCGGCAACCTGGCGATCGTGCTGGGGGGAATTGCCGTCGCGGCGGCGGTCGGGATCTCCCGCATCTACCTGCGCGCCCACTACTGGTCCGACGTGGCCGGAGGCTGGGGAATCGGGGTGGGCGTCTTCGGCCTTCTGACGGCGATCGCTCTCGTCGTCGAGTACATCCGCCACAATGGCGGCGTGCGCGAGCCGGAGCCGCCGGTGCCGGTCGTGCGCGCGGAGCGATGAGCAACCTGGATCTTTCGAGCACCGAGATCGCGATCGCGGTGGCGGGCGGAGTCGTGGCCGCCTGCCACGTCTTCCTGATCCTCATCCCCACCTGGCGCTGCTACGGACGCGTGTGGGAGAAGATCGCCGCCAGCTTCATGACCCTTTTCATCCTCGCGACGCTCCTCGGGCTCGGCGCGGCCATCGGGCTGGCGGTCGTCTGGACCTACGACCAGTACGCCTGATGCGCGGTGCGGGCTCCCATTCGGCCGGCTCCGGGGCGGGCGGCGCGGCCCCGCTGGGCGAGCGTGCCGCGGACGGTGGCCGGCGGTCGTTCCTCGAGGCGCTCGACGAGGTGTCCGAGGCGGTCGAGTTGGGCGCCGGGCTCCCCGCGGTGGCGCGCGCCGCGAGCCGGGCCCTCGACGCCAGCGTCATCGTGCTCGATTCCTCGAGCAGCGTGCTCGCCGTAGCCTGCTCCTCCTCGGAGGACGAGCGTGCCGTGATGGCCGGAGAGGGCGGCGCCGAGCTCGCGCGGCTCGTCGTGGCGGAGGCGCCAGTGGGGCAGCTCCGCTACCGCCCCCGCGGTGAGCCGCCACCGCCGACCCTGCTCCGGCTGGTCGGCAACCTGATCGCGCTCGAGGTCGACCGGGCGAAGGCGCCCGAGCGGGCGAGCGAGGCCGCGGTCGGCGACTTCCTCGAGGACCTGTTCGCCCGCCGCGTGACCGACCGCGAGAACATCGCCGCGCGGGCCGGCGAGCTCGGCTGCGACCTGTCCGCGGGCGCCGTGGTGATCGTCGTGCGGGCCCGCCCCCAGCAGCCCGAGGAGGGCGACTGGCGCGCCAGGGTGCTGACGGTCGCCGAGCGGGGCGCGCGCGCCGTGGAGCGCGGGACGCTCGCCGCGCTGGCCGAGGCCGGCTGGTCGCGACACGGGAATGGGCCGAACGAGGCCCCGCGCGTAGAGCGCGAGCTCGTGATCCTCACGCCGTGCCCCGACGCCCCGGCGGGCCGGCGCGTCGCGGGCGCCGTACTGCGCGAGCTGCAGGCGGGCCTCGGCAACTACGCCCTGACCGTCGCGCGCGGCCGCCATGCCGCCGACCCTGTGGACCTCCACCGCGCCGGCGCGGAGGCGCTCCTGGCCGCGAACGTGGCCGAGGCGCGCGCGGTCGCCGAGCTGTCCTTCGAGGAGACCGGCGCGTACCGGCTGCTGCTCCCCGCGGTGAGCGAGGACCCGACGGAGCTCCAGGGCTTCTTCGAGGAGACGGTCGCGCCGCTCGTCCACTACGACGAGCAGTACGAGACCGAGCTGGTCCGCACGCTCGAGACCTTCCTCGACTCGGACGGCAACGTGGCGCGGACCGCCGAGAAGCTGTTCACCCACCGTCACACGATCCGGTATCGCCTCGAGCGCGTGCGCGAGCTCACCGCGCTGGACGTCGCCTCGACGGACGGACGCGAGCGCCTGTCGCTCGGCCTCAAGGCGATGCGCGTGCTCGGCATCGTGCCTCCGGGCGGCCCGGCCCAGGAGAAGGGCGCCGAGGCCGGCCGGGTCCCGCGGGAGCGCAAGGACCGCTGAGCGAGGCGGCGCGCGGGCGCGGCGCTCCCTACCGCCGCTCCCGCCGCGTCAGCCCGCGCCCCTCGTGCCACGACTCGATCACGAGGTGGTCGGGCGGGTCGCCGACGCCGGTGATGACGAGCTCCGTGATGTCCAGCCGGAAGACGTGGGCCCGGTCGGGCGGCGCGGCCCCGCCGAGGACGGTCGCCTTGCGCTCCGGGTCCGTCACCTCCTCGACCCGTCCGGCGACCTTGGCGTCGCCGTTCCATTCCGGCGGATCCGCCGAGCCGCTGTGCAGCGCGAAGCGCGGATCGCGCTGGAGATCGAGCGCCTTCACCGCCTTCCACATGCTCCCGAGCCAAATCTCTCCGTCCGCGAACTGCGCCTCCGTTCCGCTGATCCGGGGCGATCCGTCGCGCCGGAGCGTGGCGAGCGTCTTGTGCTTGTGAGCGTCGAAGATCTCGCGGGCGCGGGCGGCGAGCTCCGGTGCCTCGGCTTCGACGGCGCTCCAGCCGGCCATGGCCCTCAGGCGGGGTCGTGACAGACGGCCTCGACGTTGTTGCCGTCCGGGTCCAGCACGTAGCCGCCGTAGTAGTGCGGGTGGTAGATATCGCGAACGCCCGGGGCGCCGTTGTCCTCTCCGCCCGCGGCGAGAGCCGCAGCGTGAAACTCGTCGACGAGCCCCCTCGAAGGCACGGCGAACGCGACGTGTACGCCCGTGGCGGGTGCAGCACCGCGCTTGCCGATCCAAAAGAACGGCTTCTGGTCGCTCGGCGAGCCGAACCCGCAGGCGTCCGGTATCGGCTCCAGGAGGACCTCCAGGCCGAGCGGCGCCAGCGCCCGCTCGTAGAAGGCCCTGCTGCGGGCGTAGTCGGAGACCTCCAGGCCGATATGGTCGAGCATGGCGCGCACCCTACCCGGGCGGCCGCGCGCGCCGCGCGGCGCTCCCAGGTCAAAGCTGGGGGGGAGGGATTTGCACCCCCGTTCCCAGGACCAAAACCTGGTGTCCTGCTAGCTGGACGACCCCCCAATCGGGTCTCGCCAGGATAGGCCCTCGGTGGGCGATCGGCGGTACGCTCCGCTTGGATGGCACGCCCCTTCACGGTCCTCGTCATGGCCGCCGGCCGGGGCACCCGGATGCTCTCGAGCACGCCCAAGGTGCTCCACCGCGTCTGCGGAAAGCCCATGGTCGAGTGGGTCGTCGACGCCGCGCGCACCGCCGGCGCCGATCGGATCGTGTGCGTCGTCAGGCCGGACGACGGCGTGGCGCCGGGGCTGCCCGAGGGTGTCGAGGTGGCCGAGCAGCGGGAGGGAGAGGGGACCGGCGCCGCGGTGCTCGCCGCGCGCGAGGCGGTACCCGAGGGACCGGTGGTCATCCTGTCGGGCGACCATCCCCTCGTCACCCCCGCCCACCTGGAGGGACTGCTCGCGCAGCACTCGGCCCAGGACGCGGCGGCGACGATCCTGACGACGGACCGGCTCGACCCCACGGGCTACGGCCGGATCGTCCGCGGCGACGACGGCTCGGTCGAGCGGATCGTGGAGACGAAGTACCCGGACCAGGTCGCGCCCGACGAGCTCGCGATCCGCGAGATCAACCTCGGCACGTACGTCTTCGACGCCGGGGCGCTGTTCCCGGCGCTCGAGCGGGTCACGCTCGCGAACGATGAGCGCTACCTGACCGGCGCCTTCCCCATGATCCGCGCTAGCGGCGGCAAGGTCGTGACGCAGATGACGCCGGACGCGGCCATCGCCCTCGGCGTAAACGACCGGAGCGGGCTGATGGCGGCCGAGGAGCTCGCCCAGCGGCGCATCATCGAGCGCCACGCCCACGCGGGCGTCACGTTCCTGCTGCCGGGCACCATCCGGGTGGAGGCCGACGTGACGATCGGCGCCGACACGACCGTCGGACCGGGCACGAGCCTGATCGGCGACACGGCCGTCGGCGGCGGCTGCGAGATCGGCCCCCACACGACCTTGACCGACTCGCGGGTGGGGGACGGCGCCCACGTCGTCCACTCCTACCTGGTCGAGGCCGAGATCGGGGCCGGCGCCATCGTGGGCCCGTTCACCTACATGCGCCCCGGCACCGTCGTCCGCGAGCGGGCAAAGGTGGGCGCGTTCGTAGAGGTGAAGAACTCGGAGATCGGCGCCGGAGCCAAGGTCCCGCACCTCTCCTACATCGGGGACGCCGACGTCGGTGAGAAGGCCAACCTCGGCGCCAGCACGATCACCGCGAACTACGACGGCCGCAGGAAGCACCGCACCAACATCGGAAACAGCGTGAAGACCGGCATTCACACCTCACTCGTGGCCCCCGTGGACGTCGGGGATCGGGCGTACACTGGGGCCGGCTCGGTGATTACGGGAGACGTCCCCGACGGGGCCCTCGGGATCGCCCGGGCGAAGCAGCGGAACGTCGAGGGATACGCGGAGCGCGTGGAGGAGGACGCGGAGTGAGCAGGCCTCTCGAAACGGCGACGGCGCCGGCGCCCGGGACCAGCATCGCGGCCGGCTACGAGAAGCGGCTCATGATCACCGCCGGCCGCGCCAGCCGCGAGCTGGGAGCGAAGATCGCGGACCGCCTCGGCCTGGCGCTCACCGGCGCGGGGCTGAAGACCTTCCCCGACGGCGAGGGCTACTGCCGCTACGAGGAGTCGA
>Ga0081538_10000936_pt1 | contig 31509 bp, 37 predicted proteins | sample TabmetS5T2R1_FD_71022 | JGI IMG/M metagenome (GOLD analysis project Ga0081538, IMG submission 71022) | Tabebuia heterophylla rhizosphere microbial communities from the University of Puerto Rico - S5T2R1 | ecosystem: Host-associated > Plants > Roots > Rhizosphere ...
ATGCCTTGGCGAGGATCTGTTCGCGCAGGATGTCCGCGTGGCCGGCGTGCTGGGCCAGTTCTCGGAGGACTTGCAGATAGAGGGCCCACACCGGCCGATCCCCACGACCGTGGACGGCATCGTCCAGGGACAGCTCCGCCATCGTGCGACGCGATGCCTCACACCGTTGCAGGTGGGCGGCGCGGACCGAAGCGATGGTGTCCGATTTCGTGAGTGTGAAGGAGCGGTCTGGCGTACTGGCGATGCCGATCTCTGAGTAGGAGCGGCCGGTGACTGCTTGGTCGAACCAGACCCCCTCGACGTAGGTGACGTGCTTGAGCAACCCGAGCAGTGTCGTCTTCGAAGTCACCAGCCGCCGGCGCGATTGTGCTTCGGTCAATCCGTCGAGGCTGGCGTGGAGCGCGGCTCGGTATTCGTCAAGCAGGTCATCGAGGCGACGACGTAGATCGCCGGTCCATGCGAGGCTCTCCCACGTTGTCGAGTCCACGTCGCACACGATAGGCAGCGCGCCCTTCTGGCACGGGGCCGGGCGGCTGGCTCCGCTGCCGGCGGCACCGGCCGGCACCGTCCTCGCGTCGGGGTCGACGGGACCAATGCCTCTGTACGGTCCGGCCCGAGGCGCGTACGGTCGCGTCACCTCGGCCTAGGGGGTCGCCATGGACTCGGCCCGGTTCTCGCGCAACGAACTCGCCTTCCTGATCGGGGTGCCGCTCGTCTGGGGTGTGCTGCTGCTGTTCCACCCGACCGGAGAGGGCGAGGCGATCACCTACGCGGACCTGCAAGACGTGGTCACGCGCTGGATGGTCGTCCACATCGGCATGTTGATCTTCATCCCGCTCATGGCAGTGGTGATCTATCTCCTGGTGCGCGGCATCGAAAGCACCACGGCGTCGATCTGTCGGATCGCTCTCGTGTTCTTCGTGGTGGTCTACGGATCCTGGGAGGCGCTGGTCGGCATCGGCTCCGGCATCCTGACCAGCGAGATCAACGACCTCGCTGCGAGCGACCAAGCCGCAGCGGCGTCCCTGGTCGAGGACTACACCAGCAACGTCCTGATCAGCGGCCCCCTCGGCGTGTTGACCAGCGTCGGTGCCGTCGCGTTCATCGTCGCCACGATCGCCGCCGGCGTCACCCTCCGTGTCGACGCGGGCGCACCCCTCTCGGCCGCGATCCTGCTCGGTCTGTGCGGGTTCCTCATCACCGCCCACCCACCGCCGTTCGGACCGATCGGCTTGGTCCTCTTCATCGCCGCTGTGGTGATCTACGCACGAAGCGAACCGGCCGGGCGGCCTCGCGCGTCGATGCAGCAGCCGAACCCGACCTAGGACGTCTGCCCGTCAGCAGACGGTCAGCAACGGGACTCGTGGCGAAGGGCGGCCGGCCGGGATGTCACGGAAGCCGGTCGACGTACCCGCATCGTCGTTCTCGTCGACGTTCGCAACGGATCAAGTGCACGCGCAACGGATCGGTTGCGAGGGTCGGCGGAGGGCGGCGTGACCACAGCCCGCCGACCGGCGGAGCGGCTGGCCGAGCTCGACCTGGCCGACCTCGATCCGTGAGAAGGCTGTGTGACCTGCGACGTTACGGACCGTCGCGGGCGGGTACGACCACCCCGTCGTATTCCAAGACCAGGAGGCGACCATGCCGGAGCAGTGGAGCAACAAGCGCGAGCGGCAGTACGACAAGATCCGCAAGTCCGCCAAGCAGCGTGGTGAGAGTCCGCGCCGCGCCAAGGAGATCGCCGCCCGCACGGTGAACAAGGAGCGGGCCAGGTCCGGTGAGTCCGAGCAGGCCAGCCGGACGTCGACCAAGGACGTCTCGTCCGGTCACCGCGGCGGCAAGCGGTCCGGGCAGGGCTCGGGCGGTCGAACGAGGGACCAGCTGTACAACGAGGCCAAGCAGCGCGGCATCAAGGGCCGCTCCAAGATGAGCAAGCGGCAGCTGCAGAACGCGCTCGCCGGCAAGTCCAGCTGACGACGGCGCGGCGGCCCCGCCGAGTCACGCGCCCGACGCGGCCGTCACGACGTCGCTTTTCGGCGCAGTAGCCCGCAGAGCGTCGCGCCACCGATCAGGCCGCCGAGGGCGCCGGCGATCACGCGCCGGTGACGCGACAGCGTGGCCTGGTGGCTGACCGGGTAGGCGATGTGGTCGAAGGCCCCGTGGGCGCCGTGGTCACCGGCCGGACCGTCGGCCGGTTGCCACAGGTTTCCCGTGTCGTTGGTCGAGGCTCGGTCGGACTGCTGGGCGGCGTAGCCGGAGCGCGCCAGATAGCGATCGAGCAGTCCCGGCGCGATGCGGTTCGCGATCAGCGTCGCCACCGTCGAGCCGCCCACCCAGTACTCCCGACGGATCGGGTCGGCGGCGGCGTGCACGATGGCCTCGGCCGCGACCTCGGGCTGGTAGATCGGCGGAATCGGCTGCGCCGGCATGGGGAGCCGGGACAGGGTCCAGTCGAACTGCGGCGTGTTGACGGCCGGTAGCTGCACCATCGTGACGTGGACGTTGCTGCCGTCGTGCAGCAGCTCGCAGCGCAGCGACTCGGTGAAGCCCTGGACGGCGTGCTTCGCGGCGCAGTAGGCGGCCTGCAGGGGGATGCTCCGATACGCCAGCGCCGAGCCGACCTGGACGATCGTCCCCTCGTCGCGGGCCCGCATGCGACGCAGCGCGGCCAACGTCCCGTGGACGTAGCCGAGGTACGTCACCTCGGTGGTGCGACGGAACTCGGCGGCCTCGGTCGCGCTGACCGGAGCGAGCACCGAGCTGAACGCGTTGTTGACCCAAACGTCGATCGGCCCGAACTGGTTCTCGACCAGCGTGGCGGCGTCGTCGACCGCGTGCCAGTCGGCGACGTCCAACGGAATCGCGAGGGCCTGACCCCCGAGCAGCTCGACCTCTTGCCGGGCCGCGCCGAGCCCCCTCTCCCCGCGTGCGAGCAAAGCGACCGCGGCGCCCTCAGCGGCGAAGGCCCTCGCGGCCGCACGTCCGACCCCGGCACTGGCGCCGGTCACGACTACAACAGGAGCCGGCACGGCTACCACCTCCGCAACGGGCGTACCCGCCGTGGGCCGGAGTTAACGCCCCAGTACGTATGCCGGCCAGGTCGATGGGTACCGACCCGATGGGATGCCCTCGATCCACGGAGGAACGATGAGTCAGACCGTCGGCGACTACCTGCTGCAGCGGCTTCGCGAGTGGGGCGTGTCGCAGGTGTTCGCGTACCCGGGAGACGGCATCAACGGCATCGTCACCGCCCTCGGTCGGGCCGACGACCACCCGCAGTTCGTCCAGGCCAGGCACGAGGAGATGGCGGCGTTCGCCGCGGTCGGCTACGCCAAGTTCACCGGCGAGGTCGGCGTCTGCCTCGCAACCTCTGGCCCCGGCGCCATCCACCTGCTGAACGGCCTCTACGACGCCAAGCTCGACCACGTGCCGGTCGTCGCCATCGTCGGCCAGACCGCCCGCAGCGCGATGGGCGGCAGCTACCAGCAGGAGGTCGACCTGCAGTCGCTGTTCAAGGACGTCGCGAGCGCGTACCTGGTCGAGGTCAACGTCGCCGAACAGCTGCCGAACGCGCTCGACCGCGCGATCCGGATCGCCGAGTCCGAGCGAGCGCCGACCGCCCTGATCATCCCGGCCGACCTGCAGGAGGAGGACTACTCCCCGCCCAAGCACGAGTTCAAGCACGTGCCGTCCAGCCCGCCGAGCCGGCCGCGCGTGATCACCCGCGCGCCGGACGACGAGATCGCGGCGGCGGCCGACGTCCTCAACGCCGGCGAGCGGGTCGCCATCCTGATCGGCCAGGGCGCTCGCAACGCGGTGGCCGAGGTCGAGCAGGTCGCGGAGCTCACCGGGGCCGGGGTGGCGAAGGCCTTGCTGGGCAAGGACGTCCTGCCGGACACGCTGCCGTTCGTCACCGGCTCGATCGGACTGCTCGGGACGCGGCCCACGTACGAGATGATGCGCGACTGCGACACCCTGCTGATCGTCGGCTCGAACCTGCCGTACTCGCAGTTCCTCCCCGACTTCGACAAGGCCCGCGGAGTCCAGATCGACATCGACGGCCGGCTCATCGGCATGCGCTACCCGACCGAGGTCAATCTGGTCGGTGAGGCCAAGGCGACGCTCAACGCGCTGATCCCGTTCCTCGAGCGCAAGGACGCCAAGGACTGGCGCGGCGCCGTCGAGCGCAACGTCGAGCAATGGTGGTCGGTGTTGGAGGCGCAGTCGATGCTCGACGCCGATCCGATCAACCCGATGCGGATCGTCTGGGAGCTGTCCCAGCACGTGCCGGAGGACGCCATCGTCACGGCCGACTCCGGATCGGCGGCGAACTGGTACGCCCGCCACCTCAAGATGCGCGGCCGGATGCGCGGATCGCTGTCGGGCACGCTCGCGACGATGGGTCCCGCGGTCCCGTACGTGATCGGCGCCAAGTTCGCCCATCCGAACCGGCCGGCCGTCGCGCTGGTCGGCGACGGGGCGATGCAGATGAACGGTCTCGCCGAGCTGATCACGATCGCCCGCTACTGGCAGCAGTGGGAGGACCCCCGCTGCGTCATCTGCGTCTTCCACAACAACGACCTGAACCAGGTGACCTGGGAGCTGCGCGCGATGGGCGGCGCACCGAAGTTCGAGCAGTCCCAGGTCGTCCCCGACGTCTCGTACGCCGCGTTCGCCCGCGGTCTGGGCTTCGACGGCGTCGAGGTCGACAAGCCGGAGGACCTGGCGCCGGCCTGGACCAGTGCGCTGAGCGCCGGCCGGCCGGCCGTGCTGGACGTTCGGTGCGACCCGAACGTCCCGCCGATCCCGCCACACGCCAGCTTCGAGCAGATCAAGGCCACGACCGAAGCCGTGCTGAAGGGCGACCCAGACGCCTGGGACGTCGTGTCCAGGGGCTTCAAGACCAAGATGGCCGAGTTCTTCCACGTCGGAAGCAAGGAATGATCAGTCATGGGTGCAGCGAACGAGTTGATCGACCTCGAGAGGAGCGGCTGGCGGGTGCTCTCGACGAGCGCCGAGGCCGCCGGGATCTTCTACGGTCACGTCCTCGACCGGTCGCCGGTGATGCTGCTGCCTGGCGGGATGAACCTGACCGAGCGTGACACCGTCCTGCAATCGATGTCAGGCCAGCCGTGGAGCTCCTTCGAGATGGGCGAGACCCAGGTCCTGCAGCCGACCGACGACGTCGGCGTCGTCGCGTACGACGTGCTCGCGCGGCGCGACCATTCGGCGTACGCCGCGCTCGTCAGCAGCCACTACGTCCATCGGGACGGCAGGTGGCGGCTGTTCTTCCATCAGCAGACGCCACGTCCGGCGCCGGAGAGCGAGACGCGATGAACGATCAGCGACAGCCGTCGAAGGCCGAGACGCTCCGGGTTCGCCTGCCCGACTGGCAGGACCCGGTCGTGGTGCTGACGGCGCTGGCGGACGCGGACTACGAGGCCGTTCTCGACGAGATCGACGGCGATCGGTACGTCACCGTCCTCTGCCCGCGCAGTCGCGACGCGGACCGGGAGCCGGTGCGGGAGGTGCTCACCCGGGAGGCCAATGCGATGAGTCTCGAGGGCCCGCCCTTCGACGCCACGGTCCGGTTCGACGACGAGACCTGACGGGTCGTTCGACGCGTGAGAAGTGCGATGGCGACGCAAAGGGAGCGGGCGCGGGCGCTCCCGGCTGACCCCGGTCAGCCCTCGACGCCGGTGACGTGGTGGGAGGATCCGGTCGGCTTGCTCTCGGGCGAGCCGCGCTCGCGCAGGTAGATGCTCAGCACGACCATCGATCCGATCGCGAGAAACTCCGACTGCCAGTTCTGCAGGCTCCGGCTCCAGAAGTCGGCGGAGCGGACGTACACCGTCCAGCTCAGCGGATCCTGCAGCTGGGCGATCCGCTCCTCGTTGTACGCCGCCCAGCCGGCGATCGACTGGGCCGTCCAGCTCCCGACGAAGATCGCGCCCATCACGAGGCCGAGCGAGCGGGAGTAGAGCTTCGTGCGCAGCCCGCCGACCCTGGCCAGACGAGGCGAGTCCGCGGTCGTGTGCCTGCCCAAACGCTGCCGCTCGTCGGTCTCGCGGCCCTCCAAGCCGGGGACCTTCGACTCGGGCGAGCCGCGCTGGATGAGCCAGATCGTGAGCAGGATGTAGAGCAGGAACTGCAGGTACTCGCTCTGCCAGTTCTCGGCGATGTCGACGGCGTAGTCGGCCGACGTCACGTACTCCACAACGGAGACCGTGGCGAGGCCGTGGGCCACCTGCTCGTTGTTGTAGGCCGCCTGGCCCGCGGCCGCCTGTCCGGCCAGCGCCAGCAGGAACAGCAGGCCGAAGACGATGCTGAGCGAGTTGTCGCGGAGTGTCCTTCGCACAGGCGGCCTCAGCGGTGCAGGAGTCCGACGACGGTGAAGTACGCCAGGCCGGCGACGATACCGACCAGGTAGGTGTAGTACATGGCGCGCATCGCGGGTCAGGCACCCTTCAGCACGCAGTCGTACGGGAGCGGCTCGCGAGGAGCGCAGCCCGCGGCCACGACCTTCCAGCCGTCGTCGAACTCCGCGAGAAACGCCGTGTCGGCACCGAACCGGACCTGAGCCTGGTTGCCGAACCGCTCGGTCGCGAGCGGCGCGCCGACGGACGGGACGTCCTGGCGGAGCAACGCCTCCGCGCACGGCACGTTGGCCGTCTGCTCCAGCTCACCACGGGTCTGCGGGGCGAGCAGGTCGCAGGCGACCGACGCCTGCCGGGACTCGAGGGCCCGGTAGAACTCGGCGGCGGCCGCTTCGGGAGCGGCGCCCGCCGAGCCGCAGCCGGCCAGTGGGCTCGCGACGATAAGGGTCAGCGCGAGCCACCCGGTCGCGGTGGAGCGCCTACTGCCGGCCGTCACAGTTCGGCAGTGTGCCGTGCCGCCGACCGGCACCCCACGAGGCGCGCCGGACGGCGGTCGTTGCCGGGCCGGAGCGACCTACCTACTTGCGGAAGGCGTCCTTGGCCTTGTCGACGGCGTCCTTCGCCTTCTCCTTGGCGTCCTTGAGGTTGGCTCGGCTCTGCTCGGCGCGGCCTTCCCGCTCGAGCTGTGGGTCGTCGGTCTTGTCGCCGAGCTTCTCCTTCGCCTTGCCGAGCCCCGCTTCGCCCTTGTGCTTCATCTTGTCGTCGGCACCCATCGTTTCCTCCTATGGACCCGTTCACTGTCGGTCGGTGTTCCTGGGGCCTGTACCCGAGGCCGACGCGGGTACACCGGGCAGCCGTCGACGTGGCCGGGCCCCGCCGTTTCGGGTCGTCCCGACCTGGGAACTCGCCAGGTGATGGCCTTTCTCCTGCTCGCTCTCGCGTTCGCGCTGCTGCTCGCCGGCGCCGTGGTGTTCACCAACGCGGTCGAGTGGGCGGGCCTGCGGCTCGGACTCGGGACCGGTGCGGTGGGAAGCCTGCTGGCCGCGGTGGCCACGGCGCTGCCGGAGTCGGTGATCCCCGTGGTCGCGATCATCAGCGGCGAACAGACCGGCCAGATCGCGATCGGGGCCATTCTCGGCGCGCCGTTCCTGCTCGGGACCCTGGCGATGCTTCTCGTGGGCGTGTCGACGCACGTCTTCGCCGGACGGCGCGAGCAGTCCGAGGAGCTCGCCGTCCACGGACCGACCACGGCGCGAGACCTCGGCATCTCCAGCGCCTTCCTGATCGTCGCGCTGGTGCTCGGGTTGGTCGGCTCGTCGGAGGTACGGATCGTCGCCGCGGTCGGTTTCGTCCTCGCGTACGTCGTCTACGTGTGGCGCACCATCAAGCACGGTGGCGAGGCCGGCGAGGAGCCCGGCCGGCTCTACCTCGACCCCGGCCGGCCGGAGTCGCCGCGCAATCCGGCCGTCGTCGCCCAGGTCGTCGTCGGCATCGCGGCGATCGTCGGCGGCGCCCACCTGTTCGTCACCGAGATCGAGCACTTCGCCGAGCAGGCCGGGATATCGCCGTTGGTCCTCGCCCTGGTGCTCGCGCCGCTCGCGACCGAGCTGCCGGAGAAGGCCAACAGCGTGCTGTGGTCGCGCCGCGGCCAGGACGCGCTGGCGCTCGGCAACATCACCGGTGCGCTGGTCTTCCAGTCCATGCCGATCGTCGCGGTCGGGATGGCCTTCACACCCTGGGAGCTGACCGGACCGAGCGTGGCGGCCATCGGGTGCGCCGTCGTCGGCATCTGGCTGGCGCTCGCCGCCGTCCTGCGACGCCGTCGCTTCGCCGCCCCGGCGATGGCAGGCTGGGCGGTGCTCTACGTCGGGTTCCTCGGGTACGTGACGCTCGCCGGCTGAGTCCGGTCGACGATGGCGCGATGTGTGGGCAACGCGTCGTGGACGCCGCACCGACGAGGTCGGCAGGCTGGACGCGTACCCCTCGATCGCGGAAGGCGGTCCCGAGATGACTCACGAGAGCAAGCAGATCGGCATCGTGCTGTTCGACGGTGTCGAGGAGCTCGACGCCGTCGGACCGTGGGAGGTCCTGGCCGACTGGGCCCATATCGGTCCCGAGGACGGCTACGCGGTGACGACGCTCGCTCCGGACGGCGGCACCGTCACGTGCGCGGGCGGACTCCAGATCGTCGCCGAGCACGGGTTCGCCGACGCGCCGGCGCTCGACGTCGTCCTCCATCCGGGTGGGCGTGGCACGCGTCCGCTGATGAAGGACGAGGCGCACCTCGACTGGGTCCGGGAGCAGCACCGGACGGCGTCCTTGATGACCAGCGTCTGCACCGGGTCGCTCGTCTATGCCGCCGCCGGGTTGCTGCGCGGGCGTCCCGCCACGACGTACTGGGCGTCGCTCGACGAGCTGAAGCGGATCGACGACACCATCGACGTCCGCGGCGAGGAGAGGTTCGTCGACGACGGCGACGTCATCACCTCGTCCGGTGTCTCCGCGGGCATCGACATGGCGCTACATCTCGTCGCTCGGCTGTCGAGCGTCGACCGCGCCCGCGAGGTGCGTCGCGGCATCCAGTACGACCCGCAGCCGCCGGTGTAGCGGGCGCCTGCGATCGACCGCCGGTTGTCAGCTCTGCTCTCGGAGACCGCTGCGGCTGGCATTCATCGGCGGACCCCACCACAGGACGGCGTAGAAAGCGGCGGTCAGGCACACGACGATGGTCGACGCGGTGCGTCCGAGGACGAAGTCGAAGACCAGCCAGACCGCACCCATGATGGCGAAGGCCAGGCAGATCAGCCCGAGCAGCGCCGACTGATGCGCGGCCCGCACGAGCCAGTCCTTCTGCCGCCGGCGGAACACCAGGCGGTGGTAGCTCACCGGCGCGATGAACAGGCCGGTCGCGAGCGCGGCGAAGCCGACGGTCACGAGATAGACGTTGCGTTGGGTCTCCGACAGCTCGACGAACCTCTGCTGGAAGGGGATCGTGAGGAGGAACGCCGTCAGGATCTGCACCCCGGTCTGCGTCACTCGGAGCTCCTGGAGCAGCTCACTCCAGTTGCGGTCGATGCGTTCCTGTTCTGATTCGTCCCGCTCGTACGTTTCGCCCTGTCCGGACATCACGTCACCTCGCCTCTCCTGTGCCCGCGCCGACCCCAGTCAATCGTCCGAGCCCGCGTCCGGCCAGCCGGCGGCGTACGTCGTTTCAGTACCGCCAGGGTGGGCACGACCTCTCCATGGGGAAGCAGGACCGACTGACGGCCGAAGGCGCCGACCGCCGCCGCGACCCGGCCCGGACCCGGCCCGAGTCGGTGTTCTCCGGTCGGGCCAACGACGAGGTGGACGGCGATGCGTGACCCCTTGCGGGGCCTCGACACCGCGGCTGTCGACAAGGTACGGGGAGCGGGCCACGCCGGCTGGCGGGAGCCGATGCTCGCCACGCTGACGGAGAAGCGGTTCTCCGACTCGGACTGGATCTTCGAGCGCAAGCTCGACGGCGTCCGTGCACTGGCGGCGCGGGACGGCAACGGCACGTCGCTGTGGTCCCGCAACCACAAGCCGCTCGACCGCAGCTATCCGGAGCTCGTCGCGGCACTCGACAAGTACGGCGGCACGCGATTCGTCGCCGACGGCGAGATCGTCGCCTTCGACGGGGACCAGACCAGCTTCGCCCGGCTGCAGGCCCGGATCCACCTCACCGATCCGGAGCGGATCCGTCAGACCGGCGTCGGCGTCTACTTCTACCTCTTCGACCTGCTGGTCGTCGGCGCGTACGACCTGACGTCGCTTCCGTTGCGGGCCCGAAAGCGGATCCTCCGACGTGCCTTCAGCTTCAAGGACCCGCTGCGGTTCTCGGCCCATCGCAACACCGACGGCGAGGCCTACCACCGCCAGGCCTGTGCCGACGGTTGGGAGGGACTGATCGCCAAGCACGCCGGCAGCACGTACCGCTCCGGCCGCTCGACGGAGTGGCTGAAGTTCAAGTGCGTCAAGGACCAGGAGTTCGTGATCGGCGGCTTCACCGAGCCGTCCGGATCCCGGGCCGGCTTCGGCGCGCTTCTCGTCGGCTATCAGGGCGACGACGGCCTGGAGTACGCCGGCAAGGTCGGCACCGGCTACGACGACGAGACGCTGCGGACGTTGCGGCGTCGCCTCGACGACCTGCTGCGGGACGAGTCGCCGTTCGCCTCCCGCGTCGACCAGCGCGATGCCCACTGGGTTCGGCCCGAGCTCGTCGCGCAGATCGGCTTCACCGAGTGGACCCGGGACGGCAAGCTCCGCCACCCGCGGTTTCAGGGCCTGCGGACCGACAAGCCGGCGACCGAGGTGGTGCGGGAGACCGGATGAGCGGGAAGAAGCGGGAGCTGACCGTCGACGGCCGGCGGATCGAGCTGTCCAACCCCGAGAAGGTCCTCTACCCGGGCCCGGGCCTGACCAAGAGCGACGTCGTCGATCACTACCGCCACGTCGCGGACGCGATGCTGCCGCACCTGAGCGGCCGGCCGTTGTCCTTGCGCCGGTTCCCGGACGGTGTCGAGGCTGACGGCTTCTTCCAGAAGGAGGCGTCGGACTTCTTCCCCGACTGGCTGCACGTGGTCAAGGTGCCCCGCAGGGACGCCGGCGCCCCCGTGCATCACGTGATCTGCGAGGCCGAGGCCGACCTGGTCTACCTCGCGAGCCTCGCGACCTTGGAATTTCATATCTGGCCGTCGACCGAGGAGGCCCTCGACGACCCGGACCGCCTGGTCGTCGACATCGATCCGCCCGACGGCATCGGCGTCGCGGAGCTGCGGGACGTGGCCCGCCGGCTGCGCGCCGAGGTCGAACGAATCGGCCTGACCGCTTTCGTCCAGGCCACCGGCGGACGCGGCTTCCACGTCGTGGCGCCGCTGGACGCCACCGCGGGGTACGACGACGTCCGGCAGCTCGCCCGCGACCTCGTGGCGGATGTCGCCGCCGCGGATCCCGATCGGCTGACCACGGCGATCCGCAAGGACTCCCGCGGCGGCCGGATCTTCCTCGACGTCAACCGCAACGGCTACGGGCAGACCTTCGTCGCGCCGTACTCGCTGCGGGCCCGGCCAGGTGCTCCGGTCGCCACCCCGCTGGACTGGGACGAGCTGAGCAAGGCCACTCCGTCTGGCTTCGACCCGAAACGACTGCGGCGCCGGCTGGCCCAGAAGGCCGACCCCTGGCGCCGGATGGACGACGCCGCCGGATCGCCCGGCGACGCGGCGCGGCGGCGATCGTAGGCGAAGGAGGCCCTTCATGGCACGACCGATTTGGGGCTCTTCACAATCGAGGGTGTAGTTGGGGTCGGAAGCCGCCTGTCTCGAGCAGTGATCTGGCGATGTAGTTCGTCAGGTTGCGGAAGCCGAGGGCGGAGCCGCGGAGGTGTTCGAGGCGGCCGTTGATCGCTTCGGTGGGGCCGTTGGATGTGCCGGGCCGGTCGAAGTAGGCGAGCACGTCGGCGGCGCGCTTGGTCAGGGTGCGGCCGAGCGTGATGATCTCGCTGAACGGGCTGGGGACGCCTCGGCTGATCGACTCGATCAACTGCCTCATCAGCTCGCGGCCCCGGGTTCGGTCGGGCTCACGGTAGGCGGCGATCATCCGCTGGTAGATGCCCCAGGTGGCTTCGACCTCGACGTGGGCGTCGGCCGCGAACAGCTCCGTCAGCCGGTGCTGCTGGGTCTCGGTGAGCAGGTCGGCGCCGGTGTGCAGGGTGCGTCGCGCGGCATACAGTGGATCGCCGGTGCGGCCTCGGTGCCCGTGGGTGGCTTGCTGGACCCGGCGCCGGCACTGATCCAGGGCGTCGCCTGCCAGACGGACGACGTGGAAGGGGTCCAGCACCGGCACAGCCTCGGGTAGCTCTTCGGTGGTGGCGGTCTTAAACCCGGTGAACCCGTCCATCGCGACGACCTCGATATTGTCGCGCCAGGACTTGTCCCGTTCGGCGAGCCAGGCCTTGAACGCCTGTTTGGAGCGGCCGGCGACCATGTCCAGAAGCCGCGCCGGCCCGGTGCCGTCGCGGATCGGCGTCAGGTCGATGATCACGGTCACGTACTTGTCGCCACGCCGGGTGTGCCGCCAGACGTGCTCGTCCACGCCGATGACCTGCACGTCGTCGAAGCGGTGCGGATCGTCGATCAGGACCCGGCGGCCCTCGGCCAGGACCGCGTCGTTGGCGGTGTTCCACGAGACCCCCAGAGCGTCGGCGACGCGGGCGACACTCAGGTGTTGGCACACCAGGGCTTCCAGCGCCCACCACAGGCCACGTCGCGACAGCGTCGCCCGCGGCTCGGCGGCCCGCGACGTGTCCTGGCGCCACACGTGACCGCACCCGGTGCACCGGTATCGGCGGAGGCTGACCTCCAACACCGTGGGCCGCCACCCGAACGGCTCGTGCGCCAACCGCCGGACCACCGTGTCCCTGGCCGCGCCCTGGCATCCGCAGCGACGACACCATCTGACGGGCTCGACAACCCGGCACCGGAGAATCGCCCGATCGGGCTCCAACCGCTGCCCGAGCACTTCGAGCCCGAGATCATAGTCACCTCCATCCTCGGGAGACCTCGACCCCGACCCGGCCACCGACGCGCCGACCGGACTACACCCTCAACTGCGAAGAGCCCGATTTGGACCGGCGTGATCAGCTTCGGCCTGGTGTCGGTGCCGGTCCGGCTGTACACGGCGATCGGCGATCACACGATCCGCTTCCAGCAGTACGAGCGCGACACCTCGGACCGGATCCGGAACAAGCGGGTCAACGAACGGACCGGCAAGGAGGTCGACTACGACGACATCGTCAAGGGCCGCGAGAGCAACGGCGAGCTCGTCCAGGTCGAGACCGACGAGCTCGACGACATCGCGCCGGGCCGCTCGAGAGCGATCGAGATCGAGGCCTTCGTCGACCTCGACGACATCGACCCGATCTACTTCCAGCGCACGTACTGGCTGGCGCCGGGCAAGGACGAGCAGTACCGCCCGTACGCCCTGCTGCGGAAGGCCCTCGAGAAGACCAACCGGGCCGGCATCGCGCGGCTGGTGATGCGCGGCAAGGAGTACCTCGCCGCGGTGCGGGCCCAGGACGACCTGCTGCACCTGTCCACGCTGCACTTCGCGGCCGACATCCGCGATCCCGACCGCGAGCTGCCCGCCCTTCCCGACGAGCGGCCGCCGCGGGGCAAGGAGCTCGACATGGCGGTGACCCTGATCGAGTCGATGAGCGAGGACTGGGATCCCGAGGCGTACGACGACACGTTCAACGAACGCGTCAAGAAGCTGCTACGGGACAAGCGGAAGGGCAAGCCCACCGAGCCCGCCGCGGAGGCCGAGAAGGCGACCGAGGTCTCCGACCTCTACGACGTGTTGAGCCAGAGCGTCGACGAGCGCCGTGGTGGCGGCAAGGGAAGCGGTGGCAGGCGAGGCGGTGGCAAGCGAAGCGGCGGCAAGCGGCGCGCCGGGAGCGGTCGCAAACGAGGCGGCGGCAAGCGCCCCGATCCGAAGCAGCTGACCAAGGCGGAGCTCGACCGGCTGGCGCGCAAGCTCGACATCAGCGGCCGCTCGACGATGTCGAAGGCCGCGCTGGCCGACGCCGTCGCCGCCGCGGACGCGTCGTCCGGTCGCCAGAAGCGGGCGTCCTGACGTGATCCTCCGGACCTGATGGGTACAAACCGCTCCATGAGATCCGAACCCCTGATCGCGATGCTCGGCATCCTGCTCGCGCTCGGCGTGATGATGGCGATCTATCTGTTCGCCTACCGCTACTACAAGTCGCGCCGGACGCAGAACCCGCGAGATCGCTGACCGAGTCTGCGGTGCCGGCGCGCTTCCGTGAGCGCGCCGGCAGCCGAGAGCCGCACGCGTTACGCGGCCGTGAGCTCCGTCCGGAGATTCTTCAGGATGCGGCTCAGCAGGCGGGACACCTGCATCTGGGTGACACCGAGATCCGCGGCGATCTGCGACTGGGTCCAGCCCCGGAAGAACCGCAAGTCCAGGATCTTGCGATCGCGCTCGGAGAGGTCGCGGACCAGTGGCGCGAGCGCCATCCGGATCTCGGCCCGATCGAGGTCGCGGTCCTGGTCGCCGAGTCGATCGGCCAACGCGTAGCCGTCGCCGGTCGGACCGCGGCCGTCGATCGAGGTGGGGGTGAAGCAACCGTCGGCGGACAGCGCCTCGTTGACCTTCTCCTCCGGAACGCCGAGCCGCTCGGCGGTCTCCGCCGGACGTGGAGTCCGTTGTAGCTCCTGCGTCAGTCCGTCCGACACCGCGGAGATGTCAGCCTGTAGCTCCTGGATCCAGCGGGGGGCCTTGACGGTCCAGCTCTTGTCCCGGAAGTGCCGCTTGACCTCACCGGCGATGGTGGGGATCGCGTACGACCGGAACTCGTCCCCGCGGTGCGGGTCGAAGCCGTGGATGGCCTTCATCAACCCGACGTACGCGACCTGGGCGAGGTCCTCCGACGGTTCGCCGCGGCCCCAGTAGCGGGACGCGACCGAGCGGGCCATGTCCATGTTGAGGATCGCGACTTCCTTCTCCAGGCGCTCACGTCGCTCGCCGCGGGAGCGGTGAGCCTTGGCCAGGAGGCGGTGAGTGCGGGTCGCGTGTCGAGAGCGTTGGGCACGGCGCTCCACGCCGGTGTCCCTGGGACTGTGGTTCTGGGTGTGTTGTGGTGACGTCATCGCTACCACCTACTTCGCAAGCGAAGGGCAGTGGCAGGGGGCTCGACCACTGTCTCGTCTTAGAAGGGACGTGGCAGGGGGCTCAACCACTTGGTACCTCTCTAGCAGCGCCCGTACCCGATGAGCAACCGTCGACGCCTCAGTTCAGCGCGGCGTCTCAATGTGTGGACGGCTGAGTCTCGTCATTCGTCGACGCGGTGAGCTGATGGGCGCGGGCCCGCTCCCCTTCCGAGGCCCGGGTGGCGTCCAGGAAGACCTGGGTCACTTCGGGATGGCGGCGACCGATCTGCTGCTCGATGCGGGAGCTGACGTCCTCGATCTCGTCGGAGTCGAGACCGTCGGCCAGGTCGAGGCGGGCCGCCATCAGGATCTCGTCGGTTCCGATGTGCATGGTCAGCAGCTCGACGACCGCGTCGACCTCGTCGACGGTCATCAGCTCGTCCCACAGGTCCTGGCGGAGCTGGGGATCGGCGGACTTGCCGATCAGCAGCGCCATGTTGTGCCGCCCCAGGTAGAACGCGACGACCGACAGCAGCACCGCGATCGCGGCCGCTGCCGCGGCGTCCCAGACGCGGTTGCCGGTCGCCTGGTGCAGGCCGATGCCGGTCGCGGCGATGCCGAGGCCGATCAGGGCCGCGGCGTCCTCGGAGAAGACCGTCTTGACCGTCGGGTCGCGCGACCGCCTGAGATGGTCGAAGAACCCACGATCGGCCGCGCCGGCCTCGCGGCGCAGCTGTACCACGGAGCGCACCCACGACGTTCCCTCGGCGACGAAGGCGACGCCGAGCACCACGTACGACCAGGTGTAGGCATGGCCCCCGGCGTCCGCGGGCCCGGTCAGCGCGCTGATCGCCTGGTACATCGAGAAGGTGGCGCCGGACACGAAGATCCCGATCGCGGCCAGCAGCGACCAGAAGAACCGCTCGGCGCCGTAGCCGAACGGATGGCTGGCGTCGGCCGGTCGCTCGCTGCGCCGCAGGGAGGCGAGCAGGAACAGCTCGTTCACCGTGTCGGCGACCGAGTGCGCCCCCTCGGCGAGCATCGCGCTCGAGCCGGAGACGGCTCCGGCCACCAACTTCGCCGCGGCGATGATCGTGTTCATCGCCAGCGCGAGAAGTACGGTGGTACGGCTGGCGCCGCGGTTCCGAGTCGCCATGCGAGGGCCGTACCCCGCATGGCTGCCGACGAACCGGGTACGCACGCCACGTGATCGTGGAAGGAGAGTCATGACAACCATCCGCAGCCCCCTTCCTGCCGAAGCCGGCAAGACCACCGTCGCGGAGCTCCAGGCCACGCTGACGGAGCTGATCGACATCTCGCTCGTCGGCAAGCAGGCGCACTGGAACGTCGTCGGTCCGCGCTTTCGCAGCGTCCACCTGCAGCTGGACGAGCTGATCGCCGCGGCCCGGGAGCACGCCGACCTGGTGGCCGAGCGAGCCGTCGCCATCGGAGGCAACCCCGACGGCACTCCGGAGACCGTCGTATCCGACCGCACGAGCGGCGCGATGTCGACCGGCTACCTCCCCGACGACGAGGCGGTGCAGACCATCGTCGACCGGCTCGGCCGGTCCATCGCTCGGATCCGCGAAGCGATGCGCGCGGTGGAGGAGACCGATCCGGCCAGCCAGGACCTGCTGGACGCGGTCCTGCTCGACTTGGAGAAGCAGTCCTGGATGTTCCAGGCGATGATCAAGGCCTGACATGCGGCTGACCGGACTTCAACCGGTCGTCCGGGCCGACGGACCCTACGCCTCGGTCTGTCTCGACGTCAGCCGGACGACCGAGAACGCCGAGCACGAGCTACAGCTCCGCTGGCGCGCCGTCTCCGACTCCCTTCGATCCGACGGCGCGCCCGACGGTGTGGTCGAGCGTCTCGCCAGTCGCGTGCTGGAGCCGACCGAGCACGGCGGAACGCTGCAGCGGTACGCGGTCGCGGCCGACGACGGGATCGCGGTCGACAGCCTCGGGCCCGGACCCATCGCGCAACCCGAGTACGCGCACTACGGGCCGTTGCCGCATCTGATGCCGCTGGCCCGGATGCGGACCGGACGCACGCCGTACATCCTCGTGAAGGTCGACCACACCGGCGCGGACATCGTCTGCGCCGACAGCACCGGGCTCGACGTGGAGCACTCGCAGAGCGAGGGCGACCACGACGTCGTCCACAAGGTGCCGGGCGGTGGCTGGTCACATCGCCGCTTCCAGAGTCGCGTCGAGGACTCCTGGGAGCGCAACGGGGAGCAGGTCGCCGAGGACGTTCACAAGGCCGCGCTCGACCATCCCGGTCCGGTGCTCCTGGTCGGCGAGCCGCACGCGCGTTCGATCGTGCGGACCTACGCCACCGGTCGGCTCGCGGCGCGGCTGACCGACCTCGGTCACGGCAGCCGGGCGGCCGGCAGCTCCGACGACGCCCTGGACGAGCGGGTCGCGGCCGAGCTCGCCGGGCGTCGCGAGGCCCGACGGACCGCCCTCCTGGAGCGATACCGGGAGCAGGTCGGTCGCGGCGACGGTGTGGCGACCAACCTGACCGAGGTCCTGCGAGCGCTCCGGGAGGGATCGCTCGAGACCCTGCTACTGGTAGACCGTCCGGACTCGACCGAGCGGTTGTGGACCGGGTCGGCGCCGACGCAGGTCGCGCGCGGCGCGGACGAGCTCACGTCCCTCGGCAGCGACGCCGCGGTCGAGGACCGAGCCGACGAGGTCGTCGTACGCGCCCTGGTCGACCTCGACGGCGACCTCGAGCTACTCGACGAGGGCACCGATCTGCTTCCCGACGGCATCGGCGGGATGCTGCGATTCGACACCGGGCGGGTCCGGTCGTGACATCGGAATGCTCACCGGTTTGGCCATCGGGTTCCTGGGCACTGTTGGTGCGCTGAGGGCCTCGGGGGTCGGCCGAGGGCGCGTGTCCTTCTCACGCAGGAGGCCACGCGCCCAACCCGATGACGGGGTTACGCGGCCGGCGTAGGCCGCCTCCGGTACTTCTCTGGGGCACGTTCACGCGATGAGGCCGGCGATCGCCGCGTTGGACAGGTTGGCGAGGCTGCCGGCGAGCAGCGCGCGCAGGCCGAGCTGTGCGACCTCGGAGCGGCGCTCCGGCTGCAGGCTTCCGATCGTGCCGATCTGGATCCCGATCGAGGCGAAGTTGGCGAACCCGGCGAGGGCGAAGGTCACGATCACGACCGTGGTCGGCGAGAGGCTCGCGATGTCCGGGCCGAAGTCGGCGTAGGCGACGAACTCGTTGAGGACGGTCTTCTCACCGATGTACGTACCGGCCTGAGTCGCCTCGCTCCAGGGCACGCCCAGCAGCCAAGCCAGTGGCGCGAGCAGCCATCCGAGCAGCTTCTGGAAAGTCAGGTCGTCGGAGCCGAACCAGCCGCCGATCCCGCCCAGGATCCCGTTCGCGAGGGCGATGAGGGCGATGAACGCGATCAACAGCGCGCCGACGGTCACCGCGATCCGGCCGCCGGCCAGCGCGCCGCGGGCGACGGCGTCGATGATGTTCGCCGACGCGTCGTCTCGTACGTCTCGGACGTCGACCTCGTCGTCGGGGGACCGGTCCGGGTCCGGCCCGTCGGGGTGGTCGGGGTCGTCGGGATCGTCGGCGTCGTGGGGGTCGTTCGGTGGGCGGTGGAGCGACTCGGCGGTCGGCTGTCGGTCTGACGCGGCGTGCTGTCGGGCCGGCACCGCCTCCGACGGGGTTCGGTCCGCTTCCGCCTCCGGCCCGCGACGGTCCGGCCACATGATCTTGGCGATCAGCAGGGAGGCCGGCGCGTTCATCACGGTGGCGGCGAGCAGATACTCGAGCGGGGCACCCAGCAGCGAGTACCCGACCAGGGTCGAGCCGGCGACCGAGGCGAAACCGGCCGACATCACGGTGAACAGCTGCGCCCGAGTGAGCCGGGGCAGGTACGGCGCGATCATCAGCGGCGCCTCGCTCTGGCCCAAGAAGATCACGGTGCTGGCGTACATCGACTCGATCTTGCTCACCCGCAACAGCCAGGCGATCCCGCCACCGATGTAGTGCGTGGCGTACTGGATGATCCGCAGGTAGTACAGCAGCCCGATCAGCGCGCCGAGATAGACGATCACCGGAAGCACCTGGAGCGCGAAGATCGTGTCCTCCGGCGACCCGACCGTCATCAGCGGGCCGAAGACGAAGGCGGTGCCCTCCTGGGTGTAGCTGATCAGCTCGGTGACCTGGTCCGCCACCGCCTCCAGCGCGCGCTCGCCAGGGTCCCAGCGCAGGACGAGAGCGGCGAAGCCGACCTGGAGCAGCAGCGCGGCGGCCACGGTGCGCCACGGGATCGCACGACGGTGCCGGGACACCGCCACCGCGATGCCGATCACGACCAGGAGCCCGAGTAGTCCGCGGAGATCCGCCATGGGTGCGGGGTACCCGCGGGGTTCGAACGCACACGTTCGCGGTGGGGGAGGGCGGCCGGGCGCGTGGTCGGGAGCGGCGGTGGGTCGGAACGGTGGTCGGATATCCACAAGCGCAATGGCGAATAGCGTTTTCCACAGAACGCGATTCGTACGGGAAATTCAAACGCCGAAACCTATGATCTCTGGTCCCGAATGCGCATGGAATTCCCGCGCATTTCTTCTTGCCTTTCCAAGGGCAAGCGGATATCGTCGAACACATGTTCGATCAGGGGTGGGCGTCACGCCTTCACGAGATCGTGGCCGACGGCTGCGCCATGGATCTGGCGGCGGCGAGCACCGATGACCTGCGGGTGCTTCTCATCGGGGTGCAGGCCGAGGCGGATGCGCTGCAGGCGCTGCATGCCCGGGTGGTGGCGGAGTTCGAGGCTCGCGACGGCCACCGGGCCGACGGCTGTGCGTCGATGGCGGCCTGGCTGCGGCGCCATCTGCGGCTGTCCGGTGCCGAGACGCGGGCGCGGCGGCGGGCCGGCCTCACGCTGGTCGAGCTTCCCGAGGTCAGGGCTGCCGTCGAGGTCGGCACCATTCGGCCGGCGCATGTGGAGGTGTTCGCGACCGGCGTGAAACGCCTCGGCGCCAAGACGATGCGCGAGGCCCAGGAGTTGCTCCTGCCGGTCGCCGAGGCCTGCGATCCCGTCGACCTGGCCACCGCCGTCGATCGCCTCCGCGACACGCTCGACCCGGACGCGGCGGATCGGGACTGGGTGGCCGCCCAGGAGAAGTACGACCTCACTCTCCACCGAGTCGGCCACGGCTGGGATGTGTCGGGCTACCTCGACCCCGAAACCGGCGTCAAGCTCAAGCACGTGCTCTCCTCGGTCGCGGCTCCGCAGGGGCCAGACGACGCCCGGCCGGTCGCGCAACGGCGCGTCGAAGGGCTGCACGCTCTGCTCACCAGCATCCTGGACAGCGGGACCCTGCCCTCGGACAAGGGCATCCGCCCACACCTCGCGGTCAGCGTCGACCTCGACACCCTTCAACGCGCCGTGCGTGGCGATCGGACCACACCGGCACCTCCGGCATTCCTGGCCGGCTACGGCGCGATCGGCCGCGATCTGCTCTCCCGGCTCGCCTGCGATGCTGCATTGTCCGTCGTCCTCACCGAGACCACCGATGCGGCCGGGCGAGTTCCGTACCGGCACGTGTTGGACGTCGGCCGAGTCGAGCGGCTGGCCACCGCCAAACAGCGGCTCGCGATCCTGATCCAACAAGACTTCCGGTGCGCCACTCCCGGCTGCCACAACACCTACCTCGAGATCCACCACATCATCGCCTGGCTCGACGGTGGACCCACCGACATGCACAACCTGTGCGGCTTGTGCGTTGGATGCCACCACCTCGTCCATGCCGGGCAGTTGTCCTGTCGGCGGGATCCCGACGGCACCCTGGTCTTCACCGGTCGGGACGGCGCGCTCGTGCCCGACACCGGTCGACGTGCCCTCACCGACCTCCAGCGTGGCCTCGATCCACCCACCGCCGCCTGACCGGGCAGTACCGCCGCCATACCGGGGCAGTCACGGCGCCGGCCTCGCTCATCACATTGGTCGCGTTACGCATTGGCTCTGATCACCGCACTGGCCGCCGGTGTACAGGGGCGCTGGCCCATCCGGCAGGCCAGCTGGCACAGCGCCCCGGTGCTACTTGTCCCCGCCGCCCCGGCCGGTGCCACTTGTCGTCCCGCGATGTCCTCGGATTGCGACAGGTCGTCCGGTGGCCCGGACTGTTCGATGCTTCGTATCGTCCTGCGGGAGCGGCCGTCCGTCCGGTGGTGCTACTTGTCGTCGACGTCTACCGGTCGTCCGGTGCTGGCTGGCCGGCCTCGCTGGGTGGTGCGAACGCGTCTCCGACCTGTTCCGGGTCCGGGACCTGGTCGGCCTGGCGGGGAACGTCCGGTTCCTCCTGCTCGATCCGCTCGTCCAGTGTCTCGCCGATGCGTTCGTCCTCGGCCGTTACCCCGGCCGCCGTCTCCGGTGTCGGCTCGAACGGAGGCTCGTACTCGGTTACGTCTTCCTCCGGCTGCAGCTGGTCGGTCGTCAGAGTCTTCGGGTCCTGCCTGGGCGCCTGGGCGCGGGCCGCCTCGAGGTCGGGATCGTCAGTCGACGCCGACTCGACCTCGATGTCGTCACCGGGCTGCGGTTCGAGGTCGGGGTCGGTCCGCTCGTACTCGGGCTGCTCCGTCATCTGAGGCCTCCTTCGCTGGCTGCATCGTGCGTACCCAGGAGCGGGCGACGAATTCGCCTGCCCGGGTCGCTGGGCGGTTCGCCGCCCGGACCGCCGGCCCGGTCGCTGTGTCGTCGAGGCGGATCGCCCACCGGTGTCCGTCGGGTCGGGATCGCCGGGTCGCGAGCCGGCGAACTCCGCCCGCATGGGCGCGGGCCGACCGGGTACCCACCCAGCATGTCCAACGAAGCGACTGAGCGCAGGAGCGACGTGACCCCCGATGTCGACGTGGAGATGGAGGCACCTCCCGATGACGTCCTTGAGCAACATCGCACCGATTCCGACGAAGACGAGCTGGAAGAAACGGGCGCGTCGGATCGTCCCATCGAAGCCGACCCCGCTGACGTCGAAGACCAACGTCGTCGGGTCCCTGTCGAGGACGAGTGGCGCCACGAGTGATCGGGCGCGGTGGATGATCCGACGGAACAAGGCCAAGCTCAGGAGGCTCTCGCGGGTGCGGCGGCGACCGCCACGAACGGCGCCTTTCATCGAGATTCACACGCATTCGCGGGCCCGCGGCAGCCTGCTTCGTTGGACTACGCAGGTCGGCGGCGCGGCCGGCGCCGGTCTCGCCACGATGTACTTCTTCGATCCCGACCGTGGCCGGGCCCGCCGTGCGAAGCTGCGCGACCAGGCGATCCGGGTGCAGGACGAGGCACTCGACAGCGCCGACATCCTGTCGCGGGACCTCCGCAACCGCGCCGTCGGTGTCGGGGCGGGCCTGCGCTATCGGTTCACCGGCGGCGACGTCGACGACAGCGTGCTCACCGATCGGGTCCGATCGACGCTCGGGATGCTGACGGGACACGCCAAGGCGATCGACGTCGCCGTGACCGATGGCGACGTACGCCTCACCGGCGACGTGCTCGCGGAGGAGCACCACGCCGTCGTACGCGGCGCGTCGAAGGTTCCCGGTGTGGGGTCCGTCGACGACAGCCTGACGGTGCACGCGAGCGCCGAGGGCGTTTCCAGCCTGCAGGGCTGGACCCGGCCGAGACGGCGCCGGCCCGACGTGCTCCAGGAGAACTGGTCGCCGACGACCCGGCTGGCGACCGGCGTCGCGGGCTTCGGCCTGATGGGAGCCGGCCGGCGACTCGGCGGACTGTCCGGACTGCTGCTGCGCGGCGGCGGCCTCGCGATGGCCACCCGGGCGGCCACGAACAAGCGGTTGAGCCAGGTCACCGGGATCGGTGCCGGTCGGAACGCCGTCGACACCGAGACCGCTGTCACGATCGACGCGCCGCCGGAGAAGGTCTGGCCCCTGGTCAGCGACTACGCGAACTTCCCGACATTCATGGCGAACGTGATCGCCGTTCAGCCGCTGGCCGACGACGGCGTCAGCCGGTGGACCGTACGCGGCCCGGCACACGCCGACATCACCTTCGACGCGCAGGAGACCCTGCGTGAGGACGGCGAACGGATCTGCTGGAAGACCCTTCCGGGCCAGACCGTCGCCCACGCCGGTGACATCGCCGTCCACGCGGTCGACGGCCGCAGTCGGGTCCAGGTGCGGATGCACTACAACCCCATCGGCGGCGAGATCGGCCACGGCGTCGCGAGGCTGCTCGGATCGGACGCTGGTCACCTGCTGCGGGCGGACCTGCTTCGGCTGCGTGATCTCGTCGAGAGCGGCGAGCGCGACCGCAAGTCCCCAGCGAGGTCCGCGACCAAGACCACGAAGTCCGCGACCAAGTCAACGACCAAGGCGACCACCAAGGACACGACCAAGACAGCCTGACCGCATATCGGCAGGCCAACGGGGTACGACCGCGACCCGAAGCGAAGGAGGATCGACATGACCGCGACACCTGAAAGCGGCCAGATCACCGGGACCCGAGACAGGGACTACAACATCATCTGGTTCACCGAGGCTTGCCTCAGCAACGCGCTTCGACTCGACACGTACATCGAGGATGCCGAGCGCGACGGCGACGACGAGCTCGCGGACTTCTTCCGGCGCGCCCAGGGCGAGAGCCGCAAGGGCGCCGAGCAGGCGAAGGAGCTGCTGCGGGCACGTCTGAACAACTGAGCAGCAGCCCAGCACAGCCAGGCAGGCAGGGACGCGGGTTCGCCAACGACGACGTCGGCGAGCCCGCGTCGTGCTGTCGTCGTGCTGTCGTCGCGCTGTCGCGATCGCCGGATCCACGCGCTGCGAGACGCTGTCGCGCGCTCTGGGAGGCGCTGCCGCGCTGCCGCGACCGCCGGATCGACGCGCTGTCCGCTCCGGAAGGCTGCCCGCTCCGGAAGGCTGCCGCTCCGGAACGCGCTGCCGCTCCGGAAGGCTGTCCGCTCCGGAAGGCGCTGCCCGCTCCGGAAGGCTGTCCGCTCCGGAAGGCGCTGCCCGCTCCGGAAGGCTGTCCGCTCCGGAGGCTGCCCGCACCGGAAGGCGCTGCGCGCTCCGCTACGCGCTGTCGCGCCCTGGGACCGCTTCCGCGCTCCCGAGAGGGCGGCACCGGTAGACCGTGCGGATTCGGGTACGGCCGTGACATGAGTACGTCGCACGAACCGGCACTGCTCGGGATCTATCTCAACGACCACCTGGCGGGTTCGGTTGTCGGGAGCAATCTCGCTCGCCGGCTGGCCGCGAGCGAGCAGAGCTCGGCCGCGGCCGACCAGCTGCAGCGGCTGGCGGCCGATGTCGAGGAGGATCGCGAGGCCCTCGTCGACATCATGAAGGCTCTCGACGTGCCGCTGCGGCACTACAAGACGTGGGGAGCGTGGGTCGCCGAACGCGCCGGTCGGCTCAAGCTCAACGGCCGGCTCCTCACCCGCTCACCCCTGAGTCGGGTCGTGGAGCTCGAGGCGATGCGTCTCGGCGTCGAGGGCAAGGCCGCGGGCTGGCGGACCCTGCGATCGCTCGCCGAGACCGACGATCGGCTCGATCCCGGCCGGCTGGACGAGCTCGACGCTCGCGCCAGGAAGCAGGTCGACCTGCTGGAAGAGCTCCGCGTACGGGCCGCTGCCGAGGTCTTCGGCGGTCGGCCGGTGCCCGCCGACGACACCGAGTCGTAGCCGGATCGGACGCCGCCCTGGTCGGCGGCCACGGTCGCGCAGGGCTCGTCGGAATGTCTCGCGACGGAGGTTGACCACCGGACCCGCCCTACGGGGGACACCCGCCCTACGGGGATCCGCCCAACGGCGTGGCGCCGCGGCGAAGCTCCTCGAGCCGGGACTCCAGGAGGTCGCGAACCGCCGGCCGGTCGGCATGCTCGGTCTCGTACTCCATCAGCGTCTCGACCTCTCCGGCGTCCAGCGAGCGTACGCGGTGCGCCAGGCTTCCGAACGGCAGCCGGTCGTACTCGGGCAGCGGAAGCTCGATCGAGCCGGCCATCAGTCGCTGAGCTGGTCGACGATCGCCTGACAGAAGGCCTTGAGATCGTCGGGCTCTCGGCTGGTGATCAGGATGTTGGGTCCGTCATGGCAGACCACGAGCTCCTCGTCGACCCAGGTGCCGCCGGCGTTGCGGATGTCGGTCTGCAGGCTCGGCCACGACGTCAGCCGCCGGCCGTCGACGCCGTCGGCCTCGACGAGCACCCACGGCGCGTGACAGATCGCCGCGACCGGCTTGCCGGCCCGGACGAACTCCTTGACGAAGGTCACCGCCCGCTCGTCCAGGCGCAGCGCGTCCGGGTTGGCCACGCCGCCCGGCAGCACGAGGATGTCGAAGTCGGCCACGTCGGCGTCGGCGACGGTGCTGTCCACGGGGAACTCGTCGGCCTTGTCGAGGTGGTGGAACGCCTGCGCCGATCCCGACTTCGGGGCGACCAGGACCGGTCGTCCACCGGACTGCTCGACGGTACGCCAGGGCTCGGTCAGCTCGACCTGTTCGATGCCCTCGTTCGCGACGAGGAACGCGGCGGTCTTGCCGGCTAGCTCGTTCGCCATGGTTGCTCCCTCGGATCGTTGACGTGTTCAGACGGGAGCGGTACCCAGCCCCGTCCGCTTGATGCCGACCACGTCGTTTGGTCGCGACCGCCCCGGGTACGTCCACGCCATGGCGCAGCGGTCCGGAAAGCGGGCGGCCGGAGCCGACGACTGGGTCCCGGAGTCGGCCGATCTCGAGACCCTTCGGGCCGCCGCCCAGGAGTGCCGCGGCTGCGAGCTCCATGAGGGCACGACCCAGGCCGTCCTGGGGGAGGGCGCGCTCGACGCCCGGGTCGTGCTGGTAGGCGAGCAGCCCGGCGACCAGGAGGACAGGCAGGGCCATCCGTTCGTCGGGCCAGCCGGTCGGCTGCTCGACAGGGCGCTCGAGGAGGCCGGCATCGAGCGCGACGAGACGTTCGTGACCAACGCCGTCAAGCACTTCCGCTATCGCCGCGAGGGCAAGCGGCGGATCCACCAGTCTCCGGCCGTCTCGCACATCCGCGCCTGCCGGCCGTGGTTCGACGCCGAGCTCGCCCTGACTCGACCGCGGGTCGTGGTCGCCCTCGGCGCCACCGCTGGCCGGATGCTGCTGGGGTCGGACTACCGCGTCACCAAGCAGCGCGGCCAGCGTTTGGAGCTGGACGACGGGACGCCGGCGGTCGGCACCGTCCATCCGTCGTCGGTGCTGCGTACCGACGACCGTGAGGAGGCGTACGCCGCCTTCGTCGCCGACCTCGAGGTCGTCGCCTCGATGGCGGAGTGACCATGCCGGAGCTGCCCGACGTCGAGGTCTTTCGTCGCCGGCTCGCCCGCGGCGGCCTCCACCGCGAGATCGAGCGAGTCGAGGTGCGCGACCCGATCGTGCTGCGTGGTGTCGGTCGCGATCGGCTGCGTCGGACGCTCCAGGGCAACGAGCTGACGTCGACCCGGCGGCACGGCAAGCACCTGTTCGCCAGCACCGACGGCGTCTGGCTGGTCGAGCACTTCGGGATGACCGGATACCTCGAACGGCTGCGAGCCGACGACGCTCCGCCCCGCCACGCTCGGCTCGTCCTCCACTTCACCGACGGCGCGTCGATGGCGTACGTCGACCAGCGGCGGATCGGAAGCATCGGCCTCACCGACGACCCGGGAGAGTTCGTGGCCGCGGAAGGTCTGGGTCCGGACGCCCTGGGGGTGACCGAGGCCACCCTGCGCGAACTGCTGGCGAGTCGGCGCGGCGGCCTGAAGTCGGCGCTGATGGACCAGGAGCTGATCGCCGGGATCGGCAACATCTACTCCGACGAGATCCTCTTCCAGGCACGGTTGCATCCGACCACCGCGGCGCGCGGCCTCGACGGGTCCGAGCGTCGCCGGCTGCACCGGCAGCTGCGGCGGGTCCTCTCGCTCGCGATCGACCGGCACGCCGATCCGACCCGGCTGCCGCCCGGCTGGCTGTTGCGTCACCGGGAGGACGGGACGCGATGTCCCCGGCGAAACGGCACAATTCGCCGGCTGCGCCTCGGTGGCCGCGGCGCGTTCTACTGCCCGTCCTGCCAGGGCGACCGTCGCGGTTGACGCGACCGCCCGGGGAGACCTGGATCGGTAGCGGACATCGGCGTAGCGTGAGGACGTCCAAGGGGTGACGGAGCCTCGACCGACGACGATGAGGATCCGCCCCTCATGACCCCCCAAGTGACCGCTGACGCCTTCGCGGATCTCGCCGAGGTGTTACACGCCGAGCCGACTCCGTCTCGGACCGCTGAGGAGATCGTTTCCTTCGCCCAGCAGGAGCTCGACGCGGACTATGCCGGCATCACGCTGATCCGCGCCCGTAACAAGCTGGAGACCATCGCGCCGACCGATCCGCTGGTCTGCCAGGTCGACATCCTGCAGTACGAGCTCGACGAGGGTCCGTGTCGCGACAGCTCGTGGCACCGCCAGACGCTCATCTCCGAAGACCTCGCCTCGGACGACCGGTGGCCGCAATGGGCTCCGAAGGTCGTCGCGATCGGGATCGCCAGTGCGCTGGCCGTCGAGCTGACCGGGGCGGAGGGCCGACGTCTCGGCGCGATCAACCTGTACTGGACCGAGCGCCGGCAGTTCGGCTCGGACGACATCGCGTTCGCGAACCTCTTCGCCCGCCATGCCGCGATCGGACTGGCCAACTCCATGGACCTGGCCGGGCTGAACATCGCCCTCGACGGGCGCAAGCTCATCGGGCAGGCCCAAGGCATTTTGATGGAGCGGTTCGACCTGGACGAGACCCGGGCGTTCGAGGTGCTGCGGCGTTACTCCCAGGAGCACAACCTGAAGCTGCGACGGGTCGCCGAGCACCTGATCGAGACCCGTCGCCTTCCAGCGCCGCACGACATCGGATCCGGCTGAGTGGGTACCAACCCAGCAGGTCGAAGTTGAGCGCGCGCTCCGCTTCGGTCCAGGTTCCGGTCGTTTAGTCAGAAGCGACCGGAATCGTACTTTCTCCCCGTCGTTTCGCGGCCTGGGCGTCGGGTACTCCCCTCGGCACGCCGTCGACCGTCGCGGCCCGGGAGTTGAGTCACCATGGCGTCCGATGTCGAGACCGGCCGGATCACGACCAACATCCCGGCCCGGCTGGATCGGTTGCCCTGGTCGCGGTGGCATTGGCTGGTCGTCGTCGGCCTCGGCACCGTGTGGATCCTGGACGGTCTCGAGGTCACGATCGTCGGATCCCTCTCGGACGCGCTCAAGCCCGAGGGCACCGGTCTCGGGCTTTCCAACTTCGACATCGGTCTCGCCGGGGCCGTGTACGTCGCCGGCGCCTGCACCGGAGCATTGTTCTTCGGCCAGCTGACCGACCGCTTCGGTCGAAAGCGACTCTTCATCATCACCCTCGCCGTCTACCTCGTCGGTACCGTGCTGACGGCGTTTTCGACGACGCCGCTGTGGTACTTCGTCTGCCGCTTCATCACCGGCACCGGCATCGGCGGCGAGTACGCGGCGATCAACTCCGCGATCGACGAGCTCATCCCGGCGAAGTACCGGGGCCGCGTCGACGTCGCGATCAACGGGTCGTTCTGGCTCGGCGCCGCGGCCGGAGCGCTGCTCACCGTTCCGCTGCTCGACCCGACCGTCGTCGCCGCGGACATCGGCTGGCGCCTCGCGTTCGCCCTCGGTGCCGTCCTCGGCCTCGGCATCCTGATCGTCCGACGCAACGTCCCCGAGAGCCCGCGGTGGCTGTTCATCCACGGCCGCGAGGACGAGGGCAACCGGGTCGTCGAGGACATCGAGCGCCGGGTCAGCGAGGAGAAGGGCCGCGAGCTACCCGACGTCGACGACTCGATCACGATCCGGCAGCGCAAGACGATCGGCATCGGCCAGATCGCCAGGACGGTCTTCACGCTCTATCCGAAGCGCACGATCCTGTGCTTCTCCCTGTTCGTCGGCCAGGCCTTCCTCTACAACGCGTTCTTCTTCACCTTCGGAGACGTCCTCGGCTCCTTCGAGCAGCTGAAGGTCGACCCGAGCCAGGTCGGCTACTACATCGCCGTCTTCGCGGCCAGCAACTTCATCGGGCCGCTGGTCCTGTCGCCGCTGTTCGACACCCTCGGTCGGGTCACGATGATCGCGAGCACGTACATCATCTCGGGTGCGCTACTGGCCGCGACCGGCTTCATGCTCGGCTCCCTGAACGGCGTGACCCTGACCATGATGGGCGCGATCACGTTCTTCTTCGCGTCGGCCGGTGCCAGCGCGGCGTACCTCACCGCCAGCGAGGTGTTCCCGATGGAGACCCGTGCGCTGTGCATCGCCTTCTTCTACGCCATCGGCACCGCCGCCGGAGGTATCGCCGGGCCGCTGCTGTTCGGTGCGTTGATCGACCACGCGGTGCCGACCCAGGACCTGAGCCTGATCAACATCGGCTACCTGATCGGTGCCGCCCTGATGATCGCCGGTGGCATCGTCGAGCTGCTGCTGGGCGTGCGAGCCGAGCAGCAGACCCTGGAGAACATCGCCAAGCCGCTCACGGCCGAGAGCGAGCCGAGCCACGACCCGGCCGCCGCGCGTACGGCGCGGCCGGCCTGACGGCCGTCAGGAGGAGGACCGCCATGCCCATGCCGCCACCCAGGCCATCGACCGAGCAGCGGGACCGGATGCTGGAGCACGAGGTCGCCCAGGTCCTGCGTGCGCTCCGGGCCGAGGGACCGCAGTCGTCGGACGACCTCTCGACGCTGGTCGGCGCCCGGTTCTGGGAGCCGGGCCGCTTCGAACGCGCCGTTCTGGATGGCATCACATCGGGACGTATCATCCAGTTGAACGACGGTCGCTACAGCACCGTGTGAGGTCGACCCGGACCTGGTTTGGTCGGCCCGGCGACGGGGTACCGACGCCCAGACCCCACGGTGGGACTCGCGAGTCGGGAGGCCATGTGCACCACGAGATCGTCTTCCGGCGCGCCCAGGTGGCGCTCAGCTGTCAGTGCCCCTGCCGCGAGCCCGGCCGTACCGTTCACGAGGGCTGCCCGGGCGACATCCCGGCCGGCGCGTTGGTGATCGACCACATCGACTCCCACGGTCACACCTCGAGCCGCTGTGAGGTCTGTGGCCCCCGGCCCGACTAGGGAGACGGCGCCATGCGGTTTGGCTATTTCCTCGCGTGCGAGGAGTTCGGACCCGGCGAGTTGCTCGACCAAGCGCGGCAGGCGCAGGACGCCGGCTTCGACGCGCTGTGGATCAGCGACCACTTCCACCCGTGGAACGAGGCGCAGGGGCACAGCCCCTTCGTCTGGTCGGTGATCGGGGCGCTGGCGCAGGTGTGCGACCTCCCGGTGACCACAGCCGTGACCTGTCCGACGGTCCGTCTCCACCCGGCGATCGTCGCTCAGGCGGCGGCGACCAGCGCCGTCATGCACCACGGCCGGTTCCGGCTCGGCGTCGGCACCGGCGAGGCGCTCAACGAGCAGATCCTCGGCGACCGGTGGCCGTCCATCGACACCCGACTGGAGATGCTCGAGGAGTCGGTCGAGGTGATGCGCGAGCTGTGGGCCGGCGGCTTCGTCACCCGGCGCGGGCGGCACTACGAGGTCGAGCACGCCAAGATCTACACCCTCCCCGACGAGCCGCCCGCGGTGTACGTCTCGGCGTTCGGGCCGAAGGCGCTCGACCTGGCCGGCCGGATCGGCGACGGCTACATCGGGGTGATGCCGGAGGCCGAGCTCGTGCGGGGTTTCCGGGACGCCGGCGGTGGGGGCAAGCCCGCGCTCGGCGGGTTCAAGGTGTGTGTCGCCGACGACGAGGAGAGCGCCGCCGAGATCGCGCACCGGCTCTGGCCGAACATGTGCCTGCCGGGCGAGCTCGGTCAGGTGCTGCCGTCCCCGCTGCACTTCGAGCAGGCCTCGCAGCTCGTCACGCCGCAGCTGGTGGCCGAGGCCGCGGTCTGCGGTCCCGACGCGGGGCGGCACGTCAAGGGCGCCCAGGCGTACGTCGACGCCGGCTACGACGAGGTGTACGTCGCCAACATCGGCCCGAACCAGGAGGCGTTCATGTCGCTGTGGCGCGACGAGGTGCTGCCGGAGCTGCGCCGAAGCTGATCCCGTCCCGGCCGTCGGCGCCGACGCGTACTGTCGGAGCATGAAGGGCGACCGGGTGGAGATCGTCGTCGACTCCGGTGGTGATCTGCGGACCTACGAGATCGTGGCGACCCGGATCGGCCGGCGGGTCGAGACGACGATCGGCCGCGGCGTCGTCGAGGTCGCCGAGGTGACCCGCGGCGGCACGACCGTTCGCTCGGCCCGGTTCATGGCGAGCCGGGTGGTCGCGCTCGTCGAGCATCCGGTGGCGAGCGCGCCGCTCGCCGACGACCGCCGCGAGTGAGCGCGACGCTGTGCTCCGGCGGCGATATCGGGTGGGGCCGCCGTGGGCCGCGTCGATACCATCGCGGGGTCATGTCGTCGTTTCCGT
>Ga0081538_10000937_pt1 | contig 31494 bp, 37 predicted proteins | sample TabmetS5T2R1_FD_71022 | JGI IMG/M metagenome (GOLD analysis project Ga0081538, IMG submission 71022) | Tabebuia heterophylla rhizosphere microbial communities from the University of Puerto Rico - S5T2R1 | ecosystem: Host-associated > Plants > Roots > Rhizosphere ...
AATGATGGCAGTAGGAACCGCATCTTGTTATGCGATTACAAACATGAATATAGTTAAATCATTGGATTGATTCTAGTGCAGTAGTGGTAAGAAGTAATAACCGAGTGCTTAGAAAAAAGAATCGATCAATAGTAGAAGAGAAGTTGAAGACACTTAATCTTGGTCTTCCTGAACCTATCAAAGGTGCCTATCCAGACATGAAAAGGCCTCCATCATGGATTCGTGTTCGAGGGAACAGGGCGTTTATCTCAGGACATGGACCTCAGAATCCAGACGGCTCAATTGCAGGTCCATTTGGCAAGGTTGGCGATGACGCTGATGTAACACTAGAACAAGCCTATCAGGCTGCACGTCTTGCTACCCTGTCTATCCTGGGGACTTTAAAACGAGAGCTGAGCGACATAGATAGAGTGACAGCATGGCTCATGGTAAGCGGATTTGTAAATGTGGCAGCAGGATTTACCAAGACTACAGCCGTGATTATGGATGTTCTGAGCTTATCTTGGAGTTATTCGGTCCGGAGGTCGGACAGCATGCTCGCACCGCCATGGGTGTGTCGACAACACCATTTGGAATTCCTGTAATAATTGCAGCAGAGCTCGAGATAGGTAGATAACAACTCAGATACCAATGGACGCTTTTGAGTCTAGTGCTGAGGACCTGGAATATATTGGCCCCATTATTAGGAAAAAAGGAACTATTCGAGAATAGCAAAGGTATGCAAGAGACAGATACGATATGTTGCTTGCGAAACTTGAGGCTTAGAATGGCCGCAGGGGGCAAATAGCAGTACTTACTCTTGACAACAATGAAGCAGTCGATATTAGATACTACTGCTGCTATAGACATGCGGCAAGAAGTTAAAATTCTTAGGAACACTCGAATATCTGTTGACGTGCTGAAAATGCATGATAATTAATATTTGACAATTTCGACCGAATGTCTAGTCAAAAGACAAGGTAATCAAACACAACAACCAACCACAGATCGATATGTCAGAGCGAGACTTCAACGGCTACATCAACTTTCGGATAATACTTTTTCACATCCCCTTCACCATATTTAGACTTGAATTTACTTGCTATATCGTTAACCCTATTGCTATCTGTTATTGGTTTACCTCTTGCAGGTATTTCTTCTTCTCCGCCGCTTACAGAAATCTTTAACGTCAGGTCAGCTAGCATGTTCTTATACCAGTTGGTGTCAGAGCCCTGAACTGGAAGCAAGTACAGAGTGTTGCCTTCGTGCACAAACCATACGGGTCGAGGGAGATCTCTGCCTGATCTTCTACCTTTAACACTGAGTTTTATCTCAGACACCCTATTTAGTCTCTGGTGTAGTTTGACTTTGGACATGACACACACATTCTATGCTGCGCATGTTAGATATGGGTTTTGAGTGTTGTTCAATATCTGAATGCTGTAAGCCAGTTCGCTATAACTATGGGAAAAAACTATTCCCCATGCTGATGATGATGTTGGTTCTTTTTGCATAAACGATGACAAAAGCTTTTTGACTGATTATTAGTAACTTATCTGAGGCCTACTGACCATTTTTAGTCGTTGTTGTAGCGATGTCGGAAACACGAGGTCTACAACAAATGTGAAGTAACTTCAACCTCTCCTCTGCGGCTTTATCCTATTCTCTTTTGATTTTTATAATTTGAGTAGTGCTTTCAAGTCTGCATTCCTTACCATTGCAAAAAGGAGTTCTTGTTTGAGAACTTCTATGTGCTCTTCGAGCGCTTTCACTGCGTGATCAAACTCCAAAGCTGAGTCCTATCACTCCCCTGTAAATCTGGATGCCTCATTTCAGAGCATCTAATCTTTATGCCTTTAATTTCAGTGAACTCTGGGTCTCTCACATGCATTTTTCAATAAAGGTTCTTAGTTATCTCTAACTGCTCGGTTGCTTGAAGGTTTTAATAATGTTGTATACCTGCTCGTTTGTAATTATGAGAGAATTGCAGTTGATAGTCACATCATATTCTTGTATCTCGCTATCTGACGTACTAGGTTGTACTGAAAATCGTCATGATGCTGTCTCCATTGTTGGATCTTGATAGAAAGGTAGAAAGGCAGAAGAGGATAGAAAATGACAAAGACTCCTCCAGCTATTCCAACGGACATAGCATTAAGACATAAACCCTCTCGCTTCAAATGCTTCAAATGCTCAACCACTAGAGCTGGTTTTTTTGCAACGAAGGGTTCGCTACAAAACCCAAAGGAGGTGGTTCCACTCTGCTTTCAATGTTATGTGCATAAAAGGAGATGGGTATGGAGATTAGTCAAGTAAAGCAACAAAACCAACAAGAACAATAAGTGGAAATAATAGACATCCAGCACAGCTATATTATTTGTGTTGTAGCCACCGCACACTCTGTGTGCGAGTGTACGTGCGTGCGCATGTTCTCATTTATACTGAATACATGAATGTAGATACTATATCCATAAGAAGGAAGAATATAACAATGGTGATGATTTGGAAAGTAGTTGTCCGCAAGAAAAAGAAGAAGAGATTGCAAGACTCGGACGCTTAAAATGAAGTAAGAGATCACAGAACAAGAAAGGACTCTCAGAAGCAGATAAAGCAAAGCAATTGCCGAGCTAGGCGACTAGGAGAGCAAAATGATAAAACAATATCAATATTGTGTGTGGGAGGGAAGCGAAAAGAAGAAAAGAAACATGGGTAGAGCAGCTTTGATGATTATCAATATATTATTATGATATTACTTAAAAATAAACCACTTCACAGTTTCTCCTGCCACAAATGTGCTAAAGATAGAGCAAATTTCTTCGTTGCGAACTGGTCAACTGGGAACCCAACAGACGTAATTCCTCTGTGCTTTCAATGCTATGCTCGTAAAAGAAAAATGGAAGTGGCGTATTGTAAAGCCGAATAGGTAGTAAGGACAGCGATAGAAGAAGAGAGAAACTCGATTGTGGCTAGAGGCTCATACTCACCTATGACATTGCATTACTGTTAAATTATTTTGTGAAAGTCTTGGCTAATGATATCATCGCTCTTTTCTCAATCACTTTATGCCCTGTTGAACTATTATTGTGATCAACAGTATCACTATGAAAAACAAATTTCATTTTGCACTCATGACAGATCCATATTGCTTTTAGATCATCTGGGTGCATCTCTAATATGAATCACCGAAAATGCACATATTGCCCATTATATTTATTGTTTAACGTTACATCTTCATTATCTTTGTTTAAGAAGTCAATTTGAGTTTAAGAACCATATTGCCGCCTTCATATGATACATACAGGTAAGAGCTAATGTAATTCTTAGATGAGTTCTATGCCCGCCTATATCTTTTTATTTTCTTAAATTTCTCAGCTGCACAAAAAAATGTTGCTACCCTTTATGACCCCATAACCAAAGCCTTCATGAAAGAGCGTCCTTCAGACAAAAAAGATTTTTGGGAAAATGAGTTAAAATCATTAGGCATAGAACCAAAAAGAGAGAACGAGTTCAATGATAAAGTGGAGCTTGAGGCGTTGACAGAAATCATCAAACAAGTCTATTACCAAGAATATAAAACAGCATACGGCGATAGCAGCGATAATAATAATAATCCCAAAAGTTAAGAGAAGAAATATCACAGCAAACTTTTTGATGGTGATGGTTAATTTACGACCCTCTATTACATTCATACCCGAAAAGTCACTATAGTACTAAAAATAAAATTCAGTATCGACAAAAATTCTCTAAAAAGCTTAAGAGGTCGAATGTATGCGAAAGAATGCGTGCATGAGTCTCTCTATCTGTGGGCATACAGTAAGAGAAACTCACACACGTAGTCATGCCCTCGCTGGCTGATTCCTCTTTCATTCTATGCTTGGGGGTGAGAGCGGGTCAGCTGGCGGGTTTTGATGGTGCAGGTTCGAAGCTATCGCTTTTATACGTTACATGTCTTTCGAATTTAAGAAAAAATTAAACAATTGCTGCCTACTTGCGTGCATATCCCCCTAATTATTTAATTTTAGTAATAGCAGAAGCAAAAGGACTGCCTCATTGCCAATCTCCGATCAGTACGTTAACAGTGCTTAAGGAAACCATAGGAATAAACGTGAAAGTTACGCTTTGCAAGAGAGAGTGTATATTATTGTTAATTATTCTGGCGTACAAATAGAATATGTTCAAGATTCCTGGTGCACACAAATCTTATAGTGCCATCTCTCTGTATAACCCCGCTCCCCATCGGTGCACCGCATTCTTCACAAATTATTATTTGTCCTTCTGATGATGCCACATCAACTACGACCCCCTTATATTATTTGGAGATGCTGCTTTATAAAATAAAAAACATATCTCTATAGGCGAATTATCAGTGTTGTGGCGTCGTTGCTGCCAAGTTCACGTCGGGAGCAGTGCCGGCATCATTACTACTACTTTCACCTGATCTATATCGTCTAGTTAGTGATTCTAACTTCTCTGCCATATGATTTTTGCAATAATAGCCGTTAGCAACAGGATGATTGGTACTCTGGCTCTCCTTTTCTCCGTATTTACTGCCAGTCCATGATTTCAGTATCAAAAGCTCTGTTCCGGGTTTATCACAATTTACTGCACAGCGCTCATGCAAATCGTCGTCTTCTTCATAGCTATATGACATTTCATGTCCTTCTTCTCCTGCCTCTTGATATAACTATTGTCTTTCAATAGCTGGCAATGTAGTATCAAACCATGCTATTGAATCGGTATAAGTTCTATTACCAAATTCCACTGGTGTAATTATCTCGCCTCTGTCAACTCTATCCGCCATCGCTGTGATTACTTGAGCAGATTCTCTTGATTTTCCCTCTTCTGTTGTAATTACTCCATTAGTGATTAATATCTCTACAATCTCGGAAATAGAAGAAGAATCTCCCTTGGGTAAATGTGGGTTTAGATTTCTTCGTGTAACAATTCCCATTAATCTGGTATGGAGATCTTTATTCGCACCACGTATCTGATCATTAGGGTTATCAACATCCCATCTTCTTCTAGTCTGACTCATTTTACTTTTTCATCCTCCAACTTCCACTCTTCTCACCTGAAATAATGACCTGTTTACCAATAAGCTTTTCGAAAGTCCTTTGAAAAGAAGACTGCGAGTACAATACTGCAACATGTTCCGATTTTTTATAACTATTAAAAGAATATTATAGACAGACATAGGAACATATGTCAGCGTTCTTCTATAACCTTATACTCAAGGTGTTTTAGGGTATTGTAAGTTGGAAGATATACTTGGCACAAGCCCTGCGCCATTGCTTCGACAATTGAAATTCCAAAGTGTTCATCTGTCCTTGGATGGAAGTAAACTTTGGACAATTGCATTAGATGAATCAGATTGCTGAAACTAACATTGGTCTGTAAGCTTACATGATCTGATAGGTCATAGTCAGTAATCCTCTCTCTCTCTCTCTCTCCCACACCCAACGTTCTTAAGCAGAGAGTTTCTTTTGAGCGGTTGAATTTGCTAAAGAATTCAATATTTTCTTTTTCGTGTCCCTTTCCCTTTCCGAGGACTCTTTTCCTTCAATCAACTCTTTGAACTGGATGGCATTGGCAACCGCCTTCCCTCCATAGTGGTTGTTAAAGTAAATTCTCAATTTCTTTGCTTTAGGGTCATCTGTTATTTTGTTGACCTTTTCCGTCCAAGGCTTCAGTTCCTCTTCTTCATAGAGATAATTATACCAATAACCTTTGTTTCTGCCATGAAATCTGATAAAGGAATGATCTGCAGTCAATATAACGTCTGATAGATAGCTCAACTTTGGATCAGGCGAGTCTGTCATTACAGCTGCAACATTATAATGCCTTAACATTTCCCAAGGTCCCTCGGTCTGCCATGACGCATGCCGAAACTCTATTGCATAATCGTAGCCTGCGGGTATCCTATCGAGGAAACCTTGTACTTCTTTGAATTCTTTAACCGAGAAACTAGGTGGTAGTTGCAGCAGGATCGCGCCGAGTTTGTTTGCCCTCTTTAGTGGAGATATCTTTTCAAGGAAGTCGTAGAGTGATTCCACTGCTCCCTTTTTGACATCCATGAGCTTTGTATGTGTCACAGTCTCCGGCGCCTTGACAGAGAACTGAAATTCCTGAGGCGTAGCTTTTATCATGCCATAGAATGTACCGCTAGTCATCTTTGAATAAAACTTTTGATAAAATGTTGCGTCTAACTCAGCTGAAGGGAAAAATTCAGAATAATAACGCAGTCGTTTTGTCTGAGCGTCAGGATAGAAAGAGCCTACCCAACCTCCTTTTTCAAAAGGATCACCATAATTCCAGCCGGAGCAACCTATGGATATTTGTGTCATGATTTGATATCATATACTGAGTGCACCTCAGATATTTGCTTGTCATTCTGACTAATTCACGAACAGATATCAAAAGGTAACTGCGCAGGTAAATTCTCTAGTGGCGGCTACAGATAATATATCTAGTCTATACTAAGATGTAACCCTTTATAATTGGATCCCAATTAAAACGGTCTAATACTTTTCATGCTCTTTGGTTTGAAGAGATCAGTAAATTAATATGGTCACGAGTTTGAAAATAGTCACAGGGATAGAGCCAATTCTTGAGCAGTAGAAGAAACATCGAAGCTAACCCTTTAACCGAGCTATTTGCTGTCCATTTGGCCAAGATCGAGGATGTTCTAAAGCGCGAAGTTGACCTTTATTCTTGGTCTGAGTTCCATGCTCCACTTCGCTATGCCTGCGAGGGGGGCAAGCGCATCAGGCCTTTAATCCTTGTACTTTCGGCAGAATGTATAAAGTCCAAAAGTGTGGAGCCTGATGCGTACCTGGCCGCTACTGCAATCGAGCTTCTCCATACCGAGTCTATAATCCATGATGACATTATTGATGAGGAGAATCAGCGGCGTGGAAAGCCATCATTTCACGTAAAATATGGCTATAACAGCAGTATACTTACCGCAGATTTTGTTCTGGGCGTCATACTAAACATCAGCTCAAAACTAAAAGATCCCCGCATCATCAACGAGCTGTCAGATGCTGCAACCAAAATGACTGAAGGGGAAATGATGGAGATAAAGCTTGGCAAGGAGATGAATATCACCGAGGACGATTATATCAAAGTACTAGAATACAAGACCGCTTCACTCTTTGAGGCATCAGCTAAGATTGGCGCCATTGTGGGGGGAGGCGACGAAGAGCAGGTTCATACTATGACATCTTTTGGCAACCTGCTAGGGATCGCCTATCAAGTACACGACGACCTTATTGATTGGAATAACGAAAATCGACTTTTTAACATGCTTGTAAGGAAAAACGGTAAACCAACGGATTTTGTGAACCAGATGGACAAGCTGTATCATTCATATGCGTTGAAGGCAAAAAACGAACTTCGCAAGATATCAACGCAGAGCGAAGCCAAGAGCCACTTGGAAAACCTAACAGACCTTACCCAGGTCCAGCAGTTCTAATAACAAAAAGGGTTCCAGGTTGAATAGTTTGATAGCGAACTTGTATGTTTCTTGCAAGGGATGAAATCTTGCTCAGACTGAATGTTAGACAATAATGCTGATGATGTTGCATAATTGCTAGATAGATAGCCAATATCTCCCAGAATTTTTCTTTCGCAGATATGGGAGTTGATTTGCAGGCAAAACAATTAAACGCCAAGATGCAACTCCTTCATTTTGGTTGTCAGTAAGCGAAGCAGTAAGACCACCCTGGATGATAAGGACACGATCTATGTATTTTATCATACTTTTGGCTGCATTCATCATTCTTACTGCAGTAGTAGCTTCGGGGATAACTCTTGGAGCAGATGATGTAATCAATCGCTACTTCAAGTCAGTACATGGCAGCAACCCCAGCATTGACATGGCAATGATCGTTATTACTTCGCTTGGTGACGTAACAACACTGTTCATTGTGGGTATCGTATTAACGATAATTCGGCGTACGAGGAAAGTGGGTATGATATTTCTCATCGCACTAGTCGTACTTGTGGTCTTGGTCATGTACATGAAACCTCTGGTTGGAAGGGAGATTCCAGTCTACGGGTTTGAGCCAGCTTCAGAACTGCCTGAAAATTTTAGTCTTGAAAGCGATAGTCTTGCGCCAATCGCCGCTGGATTTTCGTATCCATCTGGTCACGCTGCGCGTGCCACCGCTTTTGCCTTTATAGCTGGGTATGCTGTTTATAATAAATCTAAAAAGATGGGATATGCAATCTGGGTCTTTCCCATCATTATAGGTATAACGCGCGTCTATGTTATGCAGCATTTCCTGACGGACATTATTGGTGGCTTTATGCTTGGAGTATTAGTCTCAGTTGTTCTGAGCAATGCCATGAAGCTCGATGAGCCTTTCTTTCTGTCCCGATTAAAAGGAAAGGAAGATCGAGCCTCTAAGGTTTGATTTCATTTACAAGCGGGCAAGATGCTCTTGTGACTGTCGGTGAGAGCGTAAGGCTGATCTCGCGTGTGTGTGTGCCAAGCTATTGAAAGCGCCGGGAGAGGGACTCGAACCCTCGAGTCCCGAAGGACATCAGCTAGCACGTCATAGTGTGGGTCAATGTATATGATCTCGAGGCTGACCCCTTTTAGGGCCTATTCTGACTTACCTAGCTTGGGTACCCCGGCTCCTATGATTTCTGAACTGGCATTGCAATTTATGCCTTTATCAGTTCGATAATTATATTACAACTCCTTATTATCCCAGAGTAATTAGACAAGTATTTTGCATATAATGTAACGCCAACTGACTGCACTGAAAAATTATATAATCATAGAATAGTAATAAAAGCTGCTGTGCTTGCTACTTCAATAAGACTGCCAACTTCTGAAGAGATTAAGAAACTATCACTTGCAGACATTGCAATTGCTGCAGGTCTAGCAGATGTGTTTCGAGATAGGCTCCGTGACTATATACATATTGACCCCTATTGTGTGCCCGACCCTTTTAGCGACAAAGATGATTGCAATTATTCTGTCATACTTGATAAAGAGGATCTAAACAGAATTGTGGCATTGCTTGCAAATAAGAAGGGAATGCTTCCTCAACTTCCTTGGTCTGCAATACTGGGTGAGCGGCTTGTACAGGTCTCATCTTCAAAAAAAGATGCCCTTTCGATCAAGGATGAGCTAATGCCAAAGGAAACCAATAACTTCTACCCGTATCGACGCAATGGCGTAACAGCGGGCTACATTATGTTTGCATTTCAGATCTGTGGGTAACGAAGATCTCGCAATTCAATAACTCCGATTTTCTGAAACTTCTTTACCATATGCTCAAGTGACTTCCTTACGTCATCCTTCTCGCCGCTCGAAATTCTGAGAACCTCTAACAATAACTCTTCAAATGTAATACCATTACACATATTCCAAAGTGAGACTGCAGTATCGTTGACGCGATATGCCTCACCCCTGCCATTTATCAGGAGAGGTGTCCCGTCACAGTCGTTGCCAACTATCCCCCTTCGTAGAATCACTTTATTATTAACACTCTCCCTTTTCAATAACATTCAGTCATCATCAAGTTGTTGCTCTTATGCAACAGCTGCTTATTTAGCATTGCTACTGCAATTATGCAAAAAGAGCAGCAAGTATCAGCAAGGGGCAGATATCACAGATCGCTCTCCCTTATTTTAGCAGATTGTAGCATACAGGACGGCAATTATGTCATAAGACTGATCGAACGGTTAAGGAATGATCTGTAAATATGTGAGTGTCCATATAGATTTGAAGTCAGCAGCTCATTTTTAACGTGTCAACAATTCCTCTATGCATCATAAGATTGATTCATGCAAAACTCGTGAAACCTGGAGTAATATTTCTTCATTTTTGATATGATGTGTCATGACGAGTCACTTTTGCTAAAGGTGTGTAACATTGGTTAATATTAATATTAAAATAAAAGCAAAATGAGAGAGTTTTATTGTATTTCAGAAAGAGCGAGAGACAGAATAGAAGGACCGTCATAATTACAAAAGAAGTGGCCGACAGCATAATCACTTGGGCAAAGACGCACCATCCAAACGAGGCAATACTAGTACTACAGGGCAAGAGTACGCGGGAGCAGATCGCAGTCGATGGGGTTGTAATCCCGCCATTTTCTGAGAGTGGCCCATTCTACTCAGGTTTTGGAATTCATGATATCCCTTACTCGATTCATCACGTAGGCACAGCACACTCTCATCCTGGAGGTTCAAACCATCCGTCGCTTGAAGACCTTAACCATTTTACTGGATTTGTATCCATCATTATCAGTTATCCTTATGAGGATAATACGATTGCTGCTTATGATAGGAATGGCAACAGCTTAGAACTCAAGATTGTGAACTCTTCTTGATTATTTCCTTCGTCCAAAATCAAGCTCGACTCCGCGTTTGAAATCATAGCTGAAATTAAAGGATTCATCCGGCATTATTGGAAAGCTTGATAGTAAAGTAGCTGAGCACATAGGGCACGTATCCTTGACTTTAGTTTTGTCAAGAAATGTTGCACACCAGTAGCAGCTCTCGCACAGGACAAAAATTGAAACAGCAGGAGGTGGTTTTGGCAACAATGATAGTTCAGAGTGCAAGTTATTACATTTAACTGTGGATAAAGTTTGTGGTTGACAGTAAATTAATTGACCTAAAGCAATTCAGAGCAGTAGCGAATACACATTATCTAATGGTGATTTTAGGAGAAGGAGCCATCTTTGTAATAGCTTACAGTGACTAATGATATGATATCTTCTAAATCAATAGATTTGAACTAGTCTATTTCTGATCGAATGTAAACATGAAATAGACCCTGTTTGAATATTTAGTGCGCATGAATAGACCTAAATGCTAGCTAACATTATAAAACTCCTATTGTCATTTTGATATGGTCGCCCGAGAGGAGAGATCTTATAGAATGAGACATTACATTTGGCCATCACAACGTTACTAAATGACAAAAAGAGGCAAGATGAGGTTGGCAATACCCACATATGTGCTAATATATTCATCCTTATCATTATTTGGCTGGCACACGTGTTTTGATTTTATAGTATTTCAGCTGGAAAACTTAATAAAAGAATAACTCCAATATCATGCGATAGCTAGTTGAACTGGATAGGTCAGCAGATGGCGTGGATAATGGTATCGCTTGCCATAAGTCTGCTCTTTACAATGTGGCTTGGATTATGGGGACTCATTCCCGCAATCGCAGTTTTTATAGGTATTTCATATTACATGCGCAGACGCATGATGGCGCGTATGGGGATGGGAAGCGGTGGAGGAGGATTTGGCGGCATGCTAGGCGGAGGTGGAGGAATAAATTATATTTGCATATCTTGTGGCCATCGCTTCAAGGGCGGAGCGTGCCCACGATGTGGAAGCAAAATGCGCAGGGCCGACTTTTAGCACATGACTCTTGAAGAGCTTCGTCAAAAGGCGTTTTTTCAAAATACAATAGATGTGTGGATAGCATATAGCGAGGAGCGCGGCTGGAATTGGTACAATATTGACGCCTACCGTTCGTTTATTGAACACCTTCTCTCAAAGGGCATTAAGATGCAAAAGTTTCCTCTATGCATCAAGGAATCGGGCGGCATATATGAGCGCGGTAAGGACAAAACTCAATTTCTTGACCAACTATCAAAGATGTCTTCTGCTGATGCTACAGCTTATACTATTAAATTGACGGGTGAAACGATTGGTACGATACGCTCATTTGTTAACTAGAGTCTAGAAGATTTCAGCTAATAGATATTACAGTTTAGTAGGAACCGCTAAAATCTATTTTCGCATACATAATGCAGAATGCGTGAAGAGAAGCTGCCAGTTCCAACGCCAGAAGAGCCCGTAATCAATACCCGAATCGAAAGACTTACCTCCCTTAAATCAGAACCACTATTTGATAGCATAGTTGGCTATACCGATGTAAAAAGACTGTTCGAGCTCTCTTTCTCTTCTGAAAAGCCTGTTCATTTATTGCTTGTTGGACCACCTGCGTCTGCCAAGACACTTTTCATGATTGAATGCATGAAGCTCGAACGGTCATATTTTACGCTTGGAAGCCATAGCACGAAATCTGGGATGATAGATTATTTGTTTAACCAGAGACCTCGGTACTTGATTGTGGACGAGATAGAACACATGCCGATGAAGGATCAAACTGCACTACTGAGCCTCATGGAAACAGGTATCTTAGCAGAAACCAAATTTCAAAAGACACGTAATACCCATCTAAAGACGTGGGTCTTTGCAACCAGCAACTCTACTGAGAGAATGTTGACACCACTGCTATCTCGGTTTGTAGTTCTCCGCTTCAAACAATACTCATTTGGCTCATTTCAAGAAGTTTGCACTCACATTCTTGGCCGTGAAGGCATCCAAGCTGATATCTCCGCATCAATAGCAGATGTAGTATGGACAAAACTCAAGTCAAAGGATATTCGTGATTGTATAAAAATTGGGCGGTTGGCAAAGACCCAAGAAGACGTTGAATGGATAGCCCAAACTCTGAGAGCCTATAGGTGACAGTAGCTCATTCATTATTGTTATCTCATGAAAATAGGCTAAAGCAGCTTGATAGGTGTTTATGCGTTTGAAGCTAATCTCTCTATTATCTGCCCCTCTACACCTTTGAAAGCATTTTTGAAGCGGGGCTTTAATGCTTTCTTTACAAGTAAGTCTTCGACAGCCACACCATTAGATTCTGGCGATAGCAATATCATGTGATTTAACACATTAATCTTCCCTAGCAAAATTAGCCTGAGTACTAGCTTTGCAAGCAATTATCTACTATCGTGTATCTATTATGTAGGACAATCTTTTTTGTCATGCTAGAAGAGCTAGTAACTTTCGGTGTGTGGCAAGTGTCATAAGATGATCATTGATCCAGATAATCATTGATGCTCGTTTTTAACTGATAAAATAATTCGTAAATAGAAGAATGGCGATGCCTGTCTAGTTTCTTGGAATAGGAGTTTTGGAGTGCAGAGTTAAAGTTTTTGTGGTGCCACCGTATGTCTATTATGTGATGTCAAAAAATGGGTTTAGACCTCCGGCCCCTAGTAACCTCAAGGCAACTTAAGTTGTCAGAGCTAGCAGGGAAGGTGATTGCAATCGATGCGTACAATACGATCTATCAGTTTCTTAGCATTATAAGGGGGCCAACTGGTGAACTGCTTACCAATAGTAAGGGAGAAGTAACGAGTCACCTGAGCGGCTTATTCTATAGGAACATTAATTTACTGATGGATAACATCCGAGTCGTTTACGTTTTTGATGGCAAGTCAAACGAGCTTAAGATGGCTGAGATAGAGCGCAGAAGCCAGTTGAAAAAAGAAGCGACAGAAAGGTATAACCTTGCGATTGAGGAGGGTAGAATGGAAGATGCTCGCAAGTATAGTTCACGCACGGCAATCTTAACTCAGGAGATGGTAGAAGATTCTAAAAAATTGCTATCCTACCTCGGCATTCCATATATTCAGGCACCCTCTGAAGGGGAATCGGCAGCCTCGTACCTTACGAGGCAGAACATCGCTTTTGCTGTTGGCAGCCAAGATTATGATTCGATATTATTTGGCGCCAACAAATTGGTGCGCAATCTGGCAATCAGCGGCAAGCGCAAAGTGCCAAACCGCAACGCTTACATTGATATTGAGCCGGAGATGCTTGAGCATGACAAGGTCTTGCATGAGACTGGACTAACACACGAGCAGCTTGTGGATGTCGGCATACTTATCGGCACAGATTTCAACCCTGGGGGCTTTCCTGGTATTGGTCCAAAGACTGCAATCAAACTAATTAAGGAAAATGACAGGCTGGAAAATATTAAGAAAATCAGCGGCTTACTTTCACAAGTACCCTACCAAGAGATACGTAGTATTTTTCTTGATCCTGAAGAACCAAAGGTCGACAAGATTGAATTTGGTGCAGTTAACCGAGAAAGTGTACTCGATTTTCTATGTGTCAAGAAAAGTTTTTCAACAGATAGAGTGAGTACTACTCTCGACAAGCTGCAAAAATCCATAGCAAATCGCAATGAGTCACTTGAACAATGGTTTGGTTAACTTGTAAGGGTGAGATAATGATAGAGACCCGCGATGACCATGATTAGAGTATATATCGTTGATAGAACTTAAAAAAGGCTATTTCTGTTCCTTTTTTTGAGCTTTTGTACATGAAGATATTATCATATGCATTTAGGATACTGAACTAGGCCTTCTCTTCCCTAGAACTTTTTAAAAAGTCCCCGACGCTTTCAGTAAATTTAAGAATTTGACAATATTTACAGATCGAGCAAAAACTTTGCAGTAAAAATATCCTTTTCATGCTTGATCTCCATTTCATGATACGTTACTGCCTTGATTTCTACTTTGTATTGATGCCGGTCCAGATCAAGCGGTTCTCCTCTTGCAACTCCTTCCAACGAATAGCCTCCTACATTGTTGTTATGGTGTTTTATCTTGGCTGAAAATTGAGACATTGCTCTCCGATCTGCCACCAGTAGAAGCATCACTTGGTCGAGCCAGTCAAAGAGCAAGGAATAAAGGTCGTTGCCTTTTGCAGAAAATTTAAACTCCTCTTTGGGTACAACACTTTTTAGGTCAATCATTGTGTCGCACAGAGCCATGGCGGCATTCTCAAACGCTTCTTCCAAAGTAGAACCATAAGCCTCTATAACTGCATCTGTCATATGATCTAGAAATCGATAGCCGCCTGGCAACGTAGCTATGAATAAATGAAGACTATTTAATGCGTTATTCTGCAGTATAATATAGCAAAATCTAAATGTTAACGGATAGTTGGCTACTGGTGTGGCCCGGTTAGAGCTTCCCCGAGGCATGAGAGACCTTGACCCTGAGGAATATGGTAACATAAATTATGTGCGCGAAAGGTTCTTTGAAATAGCGCGTCTCTTCAACTTTCAACTCACAGAGCCATCTCCTCTTGAAATGCTTGCTACTTTGGAAGCAAAGAGCGGTACGGCAATCTCGAATGAAATCTACGCTTTTAAAGACAAGGGGGGCAGGGATGTCGCCCTTCGTTTTGACCTTACCATAGGTTTAACGCGATATATTGAGTCAAGGCGCGATCTAAAAATGCCAATCAAGCTGGCTTCATTTGCCGGTGTATGGCGCTATGATGAGCCTCAGGCAGAGCGCTATCGCTACTTCCATCAGTGGGATATAGAAGTGTATGGCCCATTCAACCAAGAATCAGACGCCGAAATAATTGAATTTGTTTATATGTTTTTCAAAAGATTGGGCCTAAAGGTAGCAATCGAAATAAACGACAGACAGCTTCTTGAACAGTACATCGTAAACAAACTTGGTATAACTAGAGAAGAGGAAATGCTTGAAATGTTTCATGCAGTAGACAAGGTACCAAAAAAGGGAGTGCAGGCTGTTCTTGTAGAGTACAAGGACAAAATTGAACCTACAAAATTGCAGGCTCTGATAGAATTGTCAAAACTAAAGGGTACCGTAGACGAAGTTGCCAGCAAGGCAGATGTAAGGGGGCTTGACAGCTGGCAACAAATAGTCAACTTGATGGACCTCCTCAAAGTAAAGAAGGTAGAAGGAACACGCATTAATCTTGGCATAGTAAGGGGACTTGACTATTATTCTGGAGTAGTCTTTGAAGCATTTGACCCAACAACAGATTCAGGCGCTCTCATTGGGGGAGGAAGATATAACAGACTGACTGAAGCATTTGGCAGAAAAGATATTGGGGCTAGCGGCGTTGCTGGAGGTGTCGAGAGGATAGTGATAGCCCTCAAGAGACACGGCCTGTTGAAACAGCATACTCGACCGCTCGTATTTATTGCAAATGCAACCGAGGGGCTCAGAGCAAAGGCGCTTGAGTTGGTTTCATCTCTACGCACAGCTGGTATAGCCGTAGATTATGACATGCTTGGACGTGCACTCAGAAAACAGCTTGAGCACGCTTCGAATAAAGGCGCAGCATTTGTAGTAATTGTAGCACCAAATGAAATTGCCTTGGGGCAGGTAATCCTCCGGTCGATGAATGATGGAACTGAAAGCAAATTCCATGTAGACAGCTTGAAAGAAACGCTCCGTAACATGCTTAGAGTTTGACTGTGGCCATGCTCTTCATTTTGACCATGCCATTTGGCTTCTTTTCATACACTACCCTGACGATAAGGTCTGGCGGGTCGTAGCTTATGTAAAGGTCTCCAGTCCTAAGCTGCTGTACATCGTAGTTAATCTCAATTCTGTTCTGATGAATTCCATTTGCTGCAAGTCTTTCTTTTGCCCTAGTCACGAGCTCTTGATCGGAAGAGTTTGGCGCGAGAAATATTTTGGCATCAGGAGCATTTGCAAAATAATTTGTCAAGTCTGTATTTTCCAATAATATGAGTCAGCCAGCCAATTGCTATTAATGTTTTTTCCTCTGTCATAGTTGGATATTGATAATGATGTGTGAGATGCATTTGCTTTCTATACTTTGACATAATTCGAAAAGAGTCACAGTAAGGGCCGTAACTGCACAATAGAGTCTCTCTCTTTTTCTCTTTTTCTTTTCCTACTTGTCTAATAGATAGTAACCACCTAAGATCTTTAGTGTTGTTATTTTTAAGTTCAATGAGCTAGTTCTTCATCACAAACTGCTTGGAGCCATAATTCCTTTATTATATTACTACTTGATCGAGAATATCACAAATAATACTTAGTACTATGACTGCATGTATACAACAGTTAATTGCTTTTTGCTATGTAGCAATTAATTGCAGGAGTTCAAGGTATATATGAGAATTAGCTGCCTTCCTGAATGGAAGATAGAGGAGAGCCATATAGGTGTCTGATATTAGTACTATTTCGCATGATATACTTATAATCGGGTCGGGCCTGGCAGGCCTCCGTGCGGCTATTTCCGCAGCTGCAGCTGACAGAAAGCTGACAATTGGCGTCATTTCCAAGGTGCAAGTAATGCGCTCTCATTCTGTATCCGCAGAGGGCGGCACTGCAGCAGTGTTATATGAAGAAGAGGGTGACAACCAAGAATCTCATATTTACGATACGATAAAGGGGAGTGATTTCTTAGCAGACCAGGATGTAGCGGAGCTCTTGGTAAAAAGCATGCCGTATGAGGTATACCAACTGGATCACTGGGGAATGCCTTGGTCAAGACGCAAGGATGGCAGGATAGCGCAGCGCAAATTCGGTGGTTATTCGTTCCCACGCGCTACATTTGCACAGGACAAAGTAGGCTTTTACGAAATGCAGACTCTATACGATACATGTCAAAAGTATGACAATATTCAGTTTTACAACGAGTGGTTCTGTACATCAATATTGCATGAGAAGGACACATTCCAAGGAGTAACTGCAATTGAAATGAAGACTGGCAACTTTACCATATTCAAAGCTCCAGCAGGCATAATATGTTCCGGTGGAGCTGGCAGGATCTACAGCTTTTCTACATACGCATTTTCGTCTACTCCTGATGGTCTAGACATGGCGTACCGTGCAGGCCTTGCGCTAAAGGACATGGAATTCGTGCAGTTTCATCCCACCGGGATATTGCCATCTGGTATACTGATAACCGAAGGAGCGAGGGGTGAGGGAGGATATTTAATCAACAACAAAGGCGAGCGTTTTATGCAAAAGTATGCTCCCGGAAAGCTCGAGCTTGCTCCAAGGGATGTTGTATCGCGCTCTATGATAAGAGAGATTCAAGAGGGAAGTGGATTCAATCATGAGACTGGTGCAGACTGTCTTAAACTTGACCTTACGCACCTTGGAGGAGAACGCATAAAGGAAGTGCTTGCAGGCATCCGCGAAATAGGGATCAAATTCTCAGGCATCGACATCATCAACGAGCCTATTGAAGTAAGACCTGTTTGCCATTATATGATGGGGGGAATTCATACTCGTATTGATGGCGCAACGGAAATGACCGGCCTTTGGGCTGCTGGGGAAGCTGCATGCAACAGCACGCATGGAGCGAACAGACTCGGTGCCAACTCAACGTCAGAATGCATCGTATGGGGTAAAATAACTGGAGAACTTGCAGCAAGATATGCGAGTGGAAAAAAGGTTGACTCGATCAATAGAAAACAGGTGCTTGAGGAAGAAAAGCGCATATACGATGGGTTGTTCCGAGGTAGAGGCTCGGTTAATCCCTACGAAGTAAGAAAACAGCTGACAGACATGATGGATGAGAAGGCATACGTCTTTAGAAATGAGCAGGGATTGATTGCTGCTCTGGAGAAGGTAAGAGAGCTAAAGGCTGCAACGTGGAAACACGTTGACGATAAAGCCAAGGAATACAATACCAACTTTATCAATGTCATGGAAACCGACTCGATGCTAAGAACAGCTGAAGTTTTGCTTGTAGGTGCTCTTAACCGGCGGGAGTCTAGGGGAGCCCATTCCAGAACCGACTTTCCATACCGCGACGATGAGAACTTCTTGAAGCACACACTAGCATATTTTACCGGCAACGGCGGGCCAAAGATGACGTGGTACCCGGTCACCTTTACACGATATGCTCCAGTTGAGAGGAAATACTAACATGGAAAGAGAGACAGCTGATCGCAATAACCGTGAGGGGATGAAGGGGTGGCTCAATCCCGGGCGGTATGGATGGGAACGTGTGTCCTACTGGCTGCAGAGGTTGACAGGCGTGGGTCTGCTTGCTTATTTCATAGCTCACATCTATGAAACCAGCAACATTACCGGGGGGCCCGCATTATGGGAAGCATTCCTTGAGCTTACACAAAGCAGTCTTGGTCATATTATTCTGATACTCGTAATTGGAATGTGCGTCTTTCATTCAGCAAATGGAATCCGTCTGATATTTGCACATGGAGGAAAGGGACTTGGCAAGCCTGGCAGACCAGATTACCCCTACGATGCGGTATCGCTAAACTATAGGCAAAAATCTGGCATCTGGATTGCATTAATACTCACATTAGTCGCAATGCTATACGGAGCATCTGTGCTCTTTGGAGGCGAATAAAACACACATGGCAATGCTTCGTGAGAGCCAAATAATGAAAATACACTATATCACAGCCATTGGAGCGCTATTCGTCGTTGCAGTGCATATTTTGATGCGCGTAGCGATTATGCCATATGGCATGAGTCTTGAATATGAGAATGTAATAGCTAACTATCAGAGTATCCCTTACATCGTACTTCTTGAATCAATATTGGTGCTCGTGTCCATTCATGGTTTTAACGGCATGCGCGTAATCCTCTTAGAACTGCGTCAGAGCAAGAGGTGGGAAGATGGCGTGACTGTGTTGACGATAGCTGCAATGATTGCCTTAATAGCATACGGCACACGTACCATCATTATAGCTAACGGTCTTGGAGTTGAGTGAGTAAATATATGACTGAACAGATAATCGAGAAAATAGAGACGATGGAAAAAAAGCATGAAAACGAAAAGCGCCAAAGAGAAAAGGAGTATTTGAAAAGCTCTGTCAGTATCAAGATATATCGAGCTAACAAAGCTGCAGGCGAATCTCCGCACTATGATAGAGTGGAAGTCCCAGTACAACGTTGGACTACCGTCCTTGATGCGCTGCTGTACGCCAAAGCATACAAGGACCCAAGCATCGGCATACGCTATTCATGTAGGATGGCCTCATGTGGTTCATGTGGTATGAAGATAAACGGTATACCTCGCCTAGCATGCTATACCAAGGTATCAGAACTTCAAGGAAGCGAGATAACTGTTGAACCTCTCGCTAACTTTCCACATATTCGTGATCTTGTAACAGATTTTTCTCAGTTCTTTGCTCATCATCGCAACGTGGAGCCTTACATACAGAATGAGCATGCAGACATTGGAGAAAACAACAATTTGACAGAATTTATGCAGACTCCCGAAGACGTCGATAAATACCTGCAGTTTTCATATTGTATCAAGTGCGGCCTATGCTATTCTGCTTGCCCTACTGTGGCTACTGACACGAAGTTCCCAGGACCTCAGGCTCTTTCTCAGGCATACCGCTACTTTATCGATAATCGCGACACTGGAGCCAAGAAGAGGCTAGAGTTAGTGGACGATAGGCATGGCATTTGGCGTTGTCACTTTGCTGGCTCATGCAGCTCAGTCTGTCCAAAGGGCGTCGATCCGGCACTCGGTATCCAGCTCATGAGAGGACACCTCCTAGGCTATGCAAAAAATGAAAAGAAGATGGCAGAGCTGAAAGAAAGACTCAAAAAAGACAATTAAGCAGTCGGTTTGGGCGGATACTTGCTCTCATTCACCTGCTTATTTATGGCATCAGCCATGAAATGGTTGCTGACGTTCACGTTCACTCCGTCCACCCCTGGCAGCTTGTAGATATTATCTCGGACATCTTGTGCTATCTTAAAGCCAAAAACTGCAGGACAGAATGGACTAGTCAAGTGCAAGTCAACCTTGATCTTGCCTGAATCAATGTCCACCTTGTCGACAAGCTCAAGTTCCATTATCGAAACTCCAATTTCGGGGTCGACTATCTTGGTCAACTCTTCAAAAATTTTTCTCCTAGTCTGCTGTATCTGCTCCTCTTGACTCATTATATAAGAATTTCACGGTTACTATATTTAACTATTGTAGAAAATGGCCCCAGGCAACGCCGAACACATCATAAAATCAGTGATTTATCAGGACTGATTAATGTGGTTGTCGCTTCTCCTCCTCTTCCTCCTCCTCCTCGTCTTATCAAGGCGTAGAGAGTTATTCCCCTATCAAAGGATGGTGGGAATATAGCAGCTAGGATGATGTTTGCAAACGCATTTACTAGGCTTCTTAAAAACAATCATCATCTTCTAGGTTTAGGTATTAATTGATATTGTCCTTACTCTTGAATCGAATTATTGATCTTGCAATTACGTGCTTAGGCAAAGACAATAAAGAGTGTGCTAGATCAGATGCATAAAAGCAAGACCAACTTATAGGGTTAGTTTCTAATAAATTACATTACGTGGATATCTGCGTTTCGATAACCTTGGATAACTCTACAACCTTAAAATAAAGCGCATGTGGTGCACATTTGATACGATACATGTATAGGTCTCGTCCCAAGGAGAAACTCAAAGATGATGTTCTCAAGTTTCTTTCTTCTATGGGCCAAGACCATTCAATATTGTATTATGACATCCTTGGAAGCGAGGCACATTCAATAATGCTCCATGAGAAAGGGCACATTACAGATAACGAATTAAAAAACATCCTGGCTGCTCTTGAAGAGGCAAAGAAAAGACCAGCTAACATCAAGACTGAAGAATACGAGGATATCCATGAAGCCCTTGAAGCGTTTGTTATACAGCGTTCAGGGATGGAAGCTGGAGGCAAAATGCATATTGCAAGGTCAAGAAATGACCAAGTAGTGCTCGATATAAGGATGAAGATACGAGACGATATTAACGAAATTTGTGCGGCTTTATCTAGCCTAATACAGGGACTCGTGGAGAGAGCAAAAGAAAACAAGCAAGTTCCGATGGTGATGTATACGCATTTACAACAGGCCCAAATAGGGACTTTTTCGCATTTCTTATTATCATACGCCTATGGCCTCATGCGTGATATGCAGCGCCTGTATCTGACGTATCATAGGATAAACCAGTCGCCGCTTGGCGCCTGCGCGATAGGCGGCTCCTCTGTCGCTATCGATAGAAAAAGAACAGCAGTGCTGCTCGGCTTTGATAGCATAATAAAAAATTCAATCGATGCAACCAGCTCAAGGGATGCATTTCTGGAGTACGCCTCAACACTTGCGATACTTACTAGCACCCTTGGAAGGATTGCAGAGGATTTCATTATCTGGTCAACTACGGAATTTGGCTACGTAGAGCTTGCCGAATCCTATACGTCCACATCTAGTGCGATGCCCCAAAAGAAGAACCCTGATCCTCTGGAACTGACAAGGTCAAAGGCGGCGATTGTCACTAGCAACCTTGTGTCAGTACTTGGCATAGTCAAGGCTCTGCCGTCTGGTTACAGTCGAGACTTACAAGACATCAAGGCACCTTTGCTTGGAGCTTCTGCTATAACCCTTGATACCATCAAGATAATGGATCATATAGTAAGATCATTGCAGGTAAATGAGCAGCGCATGCGGCAAGCTGCAAGTACCAGTTACGCAATTGCAGTAGATGTAGCAGAGCAGCTTTCGATGCAAAAGAAGGTACCTTTCAGGACTGCTCACAGAATAGTTGGAGCCTTGGTGAGCAAGGCCGCAGGTAAGGGAAACACACCTCTAGCCACGCTAGAATTTGATGAGGTTCGTGCAGTATTGGACTCTTATAAAGTGAATGCTAAACCAGAAGAACTAATGAAAATAATCCATGAAATGACTCCGGAAAAGTCGATTGAAGCTCGAAAATCATCAGGGTCGCCTAACCTTCTGGAACAGGAAGAGATGATAAAATCTTTGTCTGAAGGAATAGCAAATTATAGCGTTGGAATCCAAAAACGAGCCAGGATGGTCGAAGGTTCATTTGACACTCTTGAGAGAATAGTCAAGAATTATCTTTCTGCGTGAATGTTATCGCAACATGGGCGACTGCATTTTGTTGAATTCCGTCCAATTTCAATGCGCTTTATGGCGATTATATAATTGATTAGAGCAAAATACGTCATTTTAGATGCGATAACATTTATATTATATCCGAAAGCAGTTGATCATCTCATAAAATGTCATTAAAAACAGAGGATTCAAACTACTATGCACACCAGTATAACTGGATGAGCCAAACTGAACAAGATAGGGGTATAAGGATCCTCGACAGCACTTTGAGAGAAGGTGAGCAGCATCCCGGTGTCTCCTTTACAGTTAAGCAACGGATCCAGATTGCATGGATGCTTGACTCCTTCGGCGTTGACCAGATAGAAATAAGTCCGGTGGTGTCGCCAGATCACCTTGAGGCCACCAAGACTATAATCAAACAAGATCTGCATGCAGATATTCTGGCTCATACTCGAGCGATCAAATCTGATGTCGATGTTGCTATTGACTGCGATGCGACTTGGATTGCAACCTATATGGGGATTTCTGACATACACTTGTCTGCAAAGCTAAAGATAACACGTGAAGAGGCTAAAATAAGAGCGTTAGAAGTTGCAGACTATATCAAAGCACATGGGATGAAGGCAAGATTCACAATGGAGGACGCTAGTAGGACGGAGCCACACTTTCTCATAGAGATGTGCAAAGAGATGAATAAGCGTGGTATTGAAAGGATAAGCATACCTGACACTGTTGGTATCATGCGGCCACGCGGCATGTTTAATTTAGTAAAAATGGTGTATGACAACATCGACACAACTAAGACATCTATTGATGTACACTGTCATAACGATGTTGGTCTAGCACTCGCAAATGCATTAGCTGGGTGTGAAGCAGGCGCTAATCAGATTCATACTACTATAGATGGCTATGGTGAGCGCACAGGAATTCCAAGCTTAGCAGAGGCAGCAGTAGCATTAACTCTCATTTACAAGTCAAAGAACAATCTAAGATTACATATGTTAAGGGATCTCTCAAAGACCATCTCAGAATACGTCGACCTCCAGATCCCCGAATCAAAGCCTATAGTAGGCGATAGTGCGTACAAGCACAAGGCCGGTACTCATCTTGCTGCGATACTACGGAATCCATCTGCATACGAAATAATTGAACCGAGGACGGTCGGCAACAGACGAAAGATCGTCTTTGGTGAGCTTGCAGGCAAGAATGGTGCGGCCTATCTTCTGTCATTGCTTGGACTCAAAACAGGTAAGGAGGAAGCAGAAACTCTAGCTTATGGTCTAAAAGAGTTAAGGATGGGTGACATACTTGAGCTATACCTTGACGACAGATTGGAGAGAAAGATACTTAATGATGCTGCAGTAAAGGTAAGTCCAACAAGGGAGTAGAGTAGGAAACATGGTAAAGTGTCCTGAATGTGATGCAGAGATTAAAGTGCCTTCTGATTCAATAGAGGGAGAAATTGTAACCTGTCCTGACTGTGGTGCAAGCTATGAGCTTGTGAAGTCATCGGACGGCCTTGGAATAAAACCGGCTCAAGTTGTCGGTGAGGACTGGGGTCAGTGAGGCGACAACAAGAACAAGAACAGCAACCAGAACAGCAACAAGAAGCCAATCGATGGTCGTCACCATCACCACCATCATCATCAAACGTTTCCAGCAAATCGCTTATTTTACTATTTGACAGTATCAGGTGGGAGGAGAAGGCTCTGTACGAAGCCGGCATAAAGAAAGGCGTCAAGATCGAAAACGTAAACTGCAAGAACCTTGCGGTTAACTTGAATGACAAGAATTCAAAATACAAGGAGCAGGTTGTACTCCAGCGAAGCATTAGTTACTTCAAAAGCGTCCATTCTACTGCGGTACTTCAAGGCCTCGGCGCCCGAGTCATAAATCCATTGGAAGCTGCTATAATGTGTGGCAATAAGATGTATGCTCATATGGAGCTTGAAAAGGCTGGGATAAGAACACCAAAAGCTGTGGCAGCATTTTCAGAGGAATCTGCAATCGAAATACTTGATAAGATTGGTTACCCAGCAGTAATTAAACCAACAGTAGGCAGCTGGGGCAGGCTGATAGCACTCTTGCGAGACAAAGATGCAGCAAGAGCAATAATAGAAGATAGAGAGCACATGTTTCCCTTGTATCATGTATACTATTTTGAAGAATTTGTCAGCCGTCCACCACGTGATATCCGAGCGATAGTAATAGGGGATAAAGTAGCAGCGGCAATCTATCGCTACTCTGGGGCAGGTGAGTGGAAGACCAATATGGCGCTTGGTGGTCATGCTGAAATGTGCCCGGTGACAAATGAGCTTGAAGATATATGCCTCAAAGCCACGAATGCATTGAATGGTCAAATTGTTGGTGTCGACTTGATGGAGAGCAATAGCGAGGGTCTAGTGGTACATGAAGTTAACAATACTACTGAATTTAAAAACACCGTCCGGGTTACTGGTGTTGATATTCCTGGATTGATGATTGATTTCGCCCTTGGTCAAGGAAAGTAGTTAGCGAATTGGTATCACCAAGTTATGCTATAGAACTATTAAGAGAGGCGCTGGATCTTTATACACCGTCCAGATCAGAGGCTGCACTTGCCAACATGCTAAAGGATAGGTGTGTCAACGAGCTTGGGTTCGAGCAGGTCAATATTGATAACGTTGGTAATATTATCGCTACTAAAGGAACCGGTGAGCCCTGTATTCTACTGTGCGGCCACATGGACACTGTTCCGGGGCAAGTGCCAGTAAGGATAGAGGATGGCTACATCTACGGTCGAGGAGCTTCTGACGCAAAATCTCCGTTGATATCCATGCTCTTGGCAGCATCTGAATTTCCAAAACAGAGCGGGACTGTCATTTTTACAGGGGTAGTAGATGAAGAAGGAAATGCTACGGGCGTTAAACAACTGGTCAAAAGCAAAATAGGAGTCCATTATGCGGTCTTTGGCGAACCGTCTGGAATTGATAACATCACAGTTGCATACAAGGGAAGGCTTGCCTTACGGCTTACATGTGATGTGGGCGAGAGTGCCCATGCGAGCGCACCTTGGCTTGCCAAGAACTCAATTGAGGAAATGTATGACTTTTGGAAGGGGATCAAGTCAGAGCTAGTCCGCGTGGACACCGCTGAAAATAACTCCAAATCGATAAGCTGCAGTCTCACGGAAATAACAGGCGGCTCGAGCCATAATGTGACACCGCAAAGGTGTAAGGTAACAATAGACATCCGAGTTCCCACCATTACCACCTGTGGTAACGTGCTACGCATTATAGATGATGTCATTACAAGAGTTTCAGCAGAAAGAGGCATCAAGGCAACCTATAGAATAGAGGACCATACCGAACCCTTTGAAGCCGATCACACCTCACCTCTTGTCAGAGCTCTTCTGCTTGCCGTCCTCGATGTGCGAAACAAACGACCTTTGCTTTTGCGAAAGACCGGCACTGGGGATATGAACGTACTTGGACACAGCTTCAGGATACCCGTAATCACATATGGACCGGGTGATGCACACGCCTCACATACCGCCGATGAACGGGTGAATATAGAGGAGTATGTGGCAAGTATAGAAGTGTATAAAAGAGCTCTTTTTCACCTTTCACGTCTACATCATCTCAAGAATAAAAAAAACAGGAGCAATATATAGCGATGACTGCCTTCGTGCTGCATATATGTTATGGTTTGTCGGAACTGGAATAGATGGTTATCGTGGTTTGAGTGTTGCTGCATTAGATGTCTTAAGAAAATGCCAGGTTGTTTATATTGAAAGATTCACCAGCGCTATTTCTGAGGGCGACATGAAGGGATTGAACTCTTTGCTTGAAGTGAAAGTCCAGCCAGTGCAAAGATGGTTTGTAGAAGACGGCAGGGATATCATAGAATCAGCCAGGACCCAGAATGTAGCACTTGTGTCATATGGTGATCCGCTTATTGCCACGACCCATTGCGAATTACGCTCAAGAGCTGCCAGAAACTCGGTCAAAACGGCGGTTCTTCATTCAGCATCAGGCATTGCATCTACAATTGGCGAGAGCGGCCTGCATGTTTACAAGTTCGGCAGGATGGTCACAATAATGTCTGAGCTTCACTCTGCTATCACTGTCTACAACACCGTTTTTCAAAACCTTCTTACTGGTAACCATACGGTGATTTTGACAGAATATAGCTACAATGATGAAAGCAAAGAGCCGTTTTTCCTCAATCCGTCTTCTGTATTTAATATGTTGCTAGATGCAGAACGAACACATAAGCACCAGATCTTTTCTGACGACACCTTTGTTGTAGTCGCCTCCAGAGTGGGGATGCAAGATCAAAAGATCATATCAGGCAAAGTCAGGTCCGTTAGGCAGTTGGAATTTGGAATTGGTCCCCACTCCGTCATTATCACCGGTGCTCTGCATTTTACCGAGATCCAGGCCCTTACTTCACTCACAGAAAACATCGATGAGCCAACTGACAATTCTCAAAGTGTTAATAGAATTGAAGCTCAAATGGTGCAGCGCTATGCTCCAAAAGCCAAACAGGCGGTCCAGGAAATGCACAAGATTCTGAGCGATGGTACTGACAGTAACAAGGGAATATCTGAAACACTTGAAAATGCTGAATGTTATATTGCGGATGCTGAAGGATTCCTTCGTCAAGGCAAGCTCGAACTAGCGGTATTGAGCATTGGATATGCTGAAGGACTCATAGATGCGATACGGTATCAAAAGGGAATAAATCCTTGGAACACTCCTGCTTCTTGATAAGCAGACATATATTACATGTATAATAAGCAGATAAAATATTAGCTGACATGTCAAGCACACAAGAAGAAGGGTTTAAACTTCTAACTGAGGGCAAGATTCAAGAGTTTAACTCTTGGAGGATGATGGCAAAGAACCTGAGAGTCAAACTGGACTTTAGCGATAGAGACTTCTCAGGCAAGGATATATCCGGTGCTTTTCTTAATGGTGTGACTGCAGACAGGGCAAACTTCGTCAACGTGAACCTAACTCGCTCAAATTTAGTACAGGCAAGCCTGAATGGCGCGAACTTTCATGGTGCCAATCTTAGTGAAACGCTCTTAATGTATGCAGAAATGAAAGAAGCTAGACTTACAAACACTAACTTAGTCAAAACGAACCTAATGTGGGCCAATTTACAGGATGCAGACTTGACAGGATCCAAGATGCTGCAAACGATATTTGTTGAATCAAATCTACAAAGGGCCAAGGTCACAGATATCGACAAGGCTGGAGCGTACGTAAAGTACGCGAAGTTGGAAGGCACTTCTTGGTTTGAACAGAAGATCGCCGGACAGCATAAGTAGAAGTATTCAAATTTTTAAAGTAAGGAAGGTGTCCGTCCGTCCTTCTAAACTGATGTTGAACTGTTAGCCCTATATTGTGTTTCCTATCAACTAATTAAATTTCCAAAGGTTTATTAATTATCAAAGGATCTTTTTTCTTAGGTATGGCGCAAACCCCTCCTGCAATTGGAGGAAGAGTATCGCGGCGCGATTTTCTGAAATTGATGGCTGCCGCTGGTACTGTCATGACGTTTGCACCCTTTGTCGATTGGGGCAAGTTCTTGCCAAATCCTGCTAGCAATGAGGGTCAGAGAGTCAAGGCTGAGCTTGCGGATGGCACCGTTGTTAACGTAAATACCTTTCCAGTTAATCATTCCGAAGTTATTATTTACCCAAAAAGCGAAGATGCTACGCTGAATCAGGAAGCATTTCGCACATGGCAGTTAATAAGGCTGCCACCGGAACTCGGCGGTGACAAGAATGACGCTTCTGCTTTTAGAGCATTTAGCATGGTATGCCTTCACCTCTGGTGTCTATGGAAGTATTGGCCTGAGGAAGGTAGGAAGAGGGGCGAATGCCCATGTCATGGAAGCATGTATGACCCCACGAATGGCCAGGCCTTTGCAGGACCTGCGGCACTACAAGGGCCCCCCTCAAATGTACTCCCATACCTTGGACTTGAAGCTGATTCTAATGGAGATATATTGATTCTACCCCCTACATGGGACCCTAATGCAAATGGAATAGTTGGATATGGGCGCTACCTTAACGTATGAAAATAGCTTTGTAAGGTTTACCCGGTGGGTATACGCCGGAGTAGAGCGAACCATATTCATGGGGATGAAGTTCACCTTCCCCGGAAGATTCGTAAGCCCACTTGGTTTCCTTGGCATGCTTACTTTTGTCATTTTCATCATACTCGGCATCACTGGTGCACTGCTCATGTTATGGTACGAACCCATACTTGACAGGGCATGGCATAGTGTCGAGAACATAAACGATACCATCCCCTATGGCTTCCACATACGCAATATCCATTATCATGCATCAAACGCAATGGTCATGATGGCATTGCTTCATATGTACTATCAGTATTTCAGTGGCCGCTACAAGATCAGAAATGAGATACTCTGGGTCACAGGCATAATACTTGGTGTATTGACGATCCTTGAAGCATTTACCGGCTATGATATCATATTCAGTGAGCGAGCAGAGCTTGCAATTTCTATTGCTGCATCATTAACCAATTCGATACCCGTGCTCGGGCCTCAGATGAGGGAGGCGTTTTTTGGCGCGGGCTTTCATGATTTTGTCCTGAGATTCTACGCGTTCCATGTATTTCTGCTGCCTATAGCAATGCTTGGGCTCATGGTAGTCCACTTCCCACGGTTTCTCGTATTTGATGTGCCAATGGTCATGGCAATTTCAGGTGCTATTATGCTGACAGGTGGTGTGTTCCCTGTAGGTCTGGGGCTGCCTTTTGAACCTGAGGTGCCGCCTGGTCTCACGGTTCCCGAGTGGTATCTTACTGGACTGTATGCGTTCTTGCGTACAATGTATGACAAGTTTACCACAGGTGTCGCTTGGCCAGGTCTTTTCATATTTGCACTGCTAATTGTTCCTTTTATAGACAGGTACAAGAAATTCTCTTGGAAGGATAGACCAATTATCACTGCACTAGGCATTACGAGCCTTGCGCAGATTATTGTCACTACTTACTGGGGATTCTATATTGATCCTGACCGAAATAAGGCGCTGCTTGAAAGATTGGTAATTGATCCTATATTCTTTTACCTAGTTATGGTATTGCTCGTCCCGCTATCGTTTGGATTCACTTACATGATGATCAAACTGGCAAAGCATGCAGAGGCAAACGCCAAGCTTCAACCCAAGAAGCCACCCAAAGGTTCGATAAATATATCTCAAAAGTGGCTCTATGTTCTTTTTGTAGCGCTCCTAGCTTTCCAAATATATCTCAATATCTCCGCATATTATGCCGTACTTCAAGGAATGAAGAACTACTCTCTATTCATAATAGGCATAATGATGCTGGTCTTTGCAGCAATGTTCCATGTCTATAGATACGGCAGAGCGCGCGCAAAGGCACCGCCACCTAGACCTGTCCCGCCTACTCCAGCTAAGCCTGCAGCCGTACCTGCCCCCGCGCGGCCTGCACCCGCAACTACTGTAGGTGAGGTGCAAAAGCCAATGGCGTCTCCTCCGCCCACTGCATCTACAAGAGTTAGTTCAGAACAAGTGGCCCAGCTCGCTCAACAACAACAACAACAACAACAGCAACAACAATCCAAACAGCATACAACATCTGGAGGGACGGCAGCAGCAGCAGCAGACAGCAGCACCAAGACTGAGCAGACATCAGATCAGTCTCGCTTTACTTCAGCGGCCAGTAACGAAGGTCCAGACAAAAAGACCCTCTGACAATCAAGCTTTATATGTGAAAAAAGTGATTTTCAAAATCAAGGTATGGTGAATCACGCAGGCGGCATAAGCGTCATTGCTTTCGTTGTTGCAGTTGCTGTGAGCATGGGTTATTATCAGTTTGTATACATTCCACAGGCTAATGCAAAACCTATCCTGCCTGACGAAGTGATCAATCCTGCGGAAGCTACAGAAGTGAGCATTGCAGAAGGTTCCTCATTGCCAACTAACGCGCAGTTCTTTGTTCCAGAAGACGCGCGTGGAACAATAGGAATATCAAATAAAGTAGTTTGGACTAATACCGATATAACTGGCCACACAGTAACTACAGACGACGGCTATACTGATCTAATCAACGGAGTTTTTGACTCAACTCAGCAGCTGGGTACCATTGTGATGCCCGGCGAGACATTCGAATTCACATTTACTCAGGTTGGCGAATATCCATACCATTGCGAACCTCATCCACATATGCAGGCTGTTGTCGAAATCGTAGAGAGCTTCGCTTAAGCTTTTATTACTTTCGAGTATGCAATATCACTTACCACTTCTTTATGCTCTTGTATTATTGAAACGCGGAACTTAACGTTTGAGTATTCGCCTGAAGGAACATGGTTAGTAGCGGCGGTGAAGTTAATAGTTGTGCTACCTCCAAGCTCTGACCTAAAGATTGATAGTCGTGCATAAGGATGCTTGATATTTTTCCCATTTAGGTTAGTGTATGAAAATACGTCACTCGAGTTCTCAATCTGAGAGTTTATTACTACACTGTCAAATCGTCCGCTGTAATTAATGATTACAACACCATGTAGGTCATTCCCTGCTACAATGGAGCTTTCAGCCAAAGAAATTGAGACTTCCTTCTGTGCGCTCAAGCAGACGACAAGATGTGTCATCAAGACTGATTTAAATCAATTCACGAGTTGTGAGCTTCTTAGTATCCAGTTTTTTGTGTAATTAAAGATTTGATACTGTATCTTGATATCAATTTATGTGCTCCCTTGGTTGCGCAAGGAGAGATATCGCTTATTGTTTGTCTCTCACTGTTGATGCAATGTTTTTGAGCAAAGAGGGGAGTACAGTGGATTATTTTACTTCTAAAATACACAGTTAGAAAGTTAGATTGTGAATCAAGCACCAGGCTTTAACTTTCTTGCCATTGTGCCTCTTGCTTTCACTACCGTGCTCTGTGTCTGTAAAAGGTCCTTGTAACTTTGGAGTAATTTTATCTGCTCGTCATAGCCTTCCTCACGGATCTCAATCATCGTCTTTTCAAAGAGCTCAACCAAAGTATTGAGAGTAT
>Ga0081538_10000938_pt1 | contig 31462 bp, 34 predicted proteins | sample TabmetS5T2R1_FD_71022 | JGI IMG/M metagenome (GOLD analysis project Ga0081538, IMG submission 71022) | Tabebuia heterophylla rhizosphere microbial communities from the University of Puerto Rico - S5T2R1 | ecosystem: Host-associated > Plants > Roots > Rhizosphere ...
TGGCGACCCGGCCGGCCACGGCCGCCGCCCAGCAGACCGAGCTGGGCGGGAAGGTCCGCAGCGGCCGGGAGGTGACCGTCCCCGCCGGGCAGACGGTGCAGGGCGACCTGGTCGCCTCCGGGGGGACGGTACGGATCGAGGGCCGGGTCGACGGCGACCTGGTCGCCAGCGGCGGCCAGGTCATCGTGGCCGGTGTGGTCACCGGCGACCTGCTGGCGGGCGCCGGCAGCACCACGGTCTCCGGGGAGGTCGGCGGTGACCTGCGAGCCGGCACCGGCCAGGCGCGGATCGAGGGGCGCGTCGGCGAGGACGTGGCGCTCGGCGCCGGGCAGGCGACCGTCGCCTCGGGGGCCCGGATCGGCGGCGATCTCATCTTCGGCGCCGGGCGGATGCAGATGGACGGCGCGGTCGCCGGAAGCGTCCTCGGCTCCTCCGGCAACTACGTGCGGGGCGGCTCGGTCGACGGCAGCGAGCGGGTCAACATCCGGCAACCAGCGGAGCGACGGGAGCCCACGCTGGCGGACCGCACGGTCGACGTCCTGCGGCGGTACGTGAGCATCCTGGTCGTCGGCGTGCTGCTGCTGTGGCTGCTGCCGCGGGTGCTCCGCGGCGCCGCCGACGCGGCCCGGGGGCGTCCGCTGGTCAGCTTCGGGGTCGGGCTCCTCGGGTTCGTCGGCGTCATCGTGGCGCTGGTGCTGGTGGTCCTGGTCACGGTGCTGGTGGCGGTGCTGCTGGGACTGCTGGGGCTCGGGTCCCTGACCGGGGTGACGGTGTTCGGCGGGCTCCTGGTGGTGGCGGTCGTCGTCTTCCTGTTGGTGCTCGCGGTGGCCTTCGCCGCGCAGGCGACGGTGGGGCTGACGCTTGGACGGCTGCTGCTCCGCGGCGCGGGCCCCTCGTTCCGCGGCGGGCTCGGCGCCCTGGCGCTCGGCGTGCTGGTGGTGGTGCTGGTCGCGGCGATCCCGCTGGCGGGGGGCTTCCTGGAGGTGCTCGTGGTGCTGCTGGGGCTGGGTGCGCTGCTGCTGATGGCGCGCCCCGGACGCCAGCCGACCGGTGGTGACGCGGCTGCCTCGCCAGCCCAGGACCACCTGGTGTAGCGGCGCCGACGCGCGTTGCGCACCACCTGGAGTGACGGGAACACTGCGTGGGGACTCGTCGAGAAGGCGAAGGAGCCGCGTGGAGTTCGGAGTCCTCGGTCCGCTCCAGGTCGTCGACGATGCCCGGCCGGTCCCGATCCCGTCGGCCAAGCAGCGGATGCTGTTGGCATGCCTGCTGCTGCGTGCCGGCAAGCTGGTGACCGTCGACGAGCTGGCCGAGGCCATCTGGGGCGACGACCTGCCGGCCGACCCCCGCCGGGTGGTGCAGACCTACGTCACCCGGCTGCGGAAGCTCCTGGGCGGCAGCAAGCTGCTCCAGAGCCGCCCGCAGGGGTACGTGCTCGCGGTGACCCGCCAGCAGACCGACCAGGGCCGCTTCGAGCTGCTGCTGGAGCGGGCCCGCGACGCCGCCGCGACCGGTGACCGGGCCACCGAGGCGGAGGCGTTGCGGCAGGCCCTGGCGCTGTGGCGCGGCGAGCCGCTGGCCGACGTGCCGTCGGCGCTGCTGCACCGCAACACGGTCGCCCGCCTGACCGAGCAGCGCCTGGACGCGCTCCAGCGCCGGATCGACGCGGACCTCGCCCTCGGCCGGCACGGCGAGCTGGTCGCCGAGCTGCGGTCGCTGACCGACCGGTACCCGTTGCGGGAGCAGCTCTGGGCGCAGCTGATGCTCGCGCTGTACCGCAGCGGCCGGCAGGCCGACGCGCTCGAGGGCTACCGGCGGGTGCGGCGGCTGCTCGCCGACGAGCTCGGCATCGACCCCGGCGCCGGGCTGGAAGCGCTGCATCGGGCCATCCTCACCGGCGACCCCGCCCTGGACGCACCCCACGATCCCGACACGACGACCGCGCGGCGGCCGGCGGCGGTACCGTGCCAGCTACCCCTGGACGTGGAGGCCCTCGTCGGTCGCGACGACCTGGTCCGCCGGATCAGGCAGGTCCTCGCCGACGATCGGCGAGTCCCGGTGGTGGCGTTGTCCGGGCCGCCCGGGGTGGGCAAGACCGCCCTGGCGATCCATGCCGCCCACGGACTGGTCGAGCGGTTCCCCGACGGCCAGCTCTACGTGAACCTGCTTGGTGCCACCGCCGGCCTGCAACCCCTGCAGCCGCTGGAGGTGCTCGGCCGGTTCCTGCGGGCGCTGGGGGCGGACCCCGCCGCCATCCCCACCGAGCTGGAGGAGGCCAGCGCCGCCTTCCGCTCCCGGATCGCCCGCCGGCGCCTGCTGGTGGTGCTGGACGACGCCGCCGACACCGCCCAGGTCCTCCCCTTGCTGCCGGCGAGCCCCGGCTGCGGGGCGCTGGTGACCAGCCGCCGCGTCCTCGCGGCCCTGGAGGGCGCCGCCCACCTGCACCTGGACGTCCTGGGCCTGGACGAAGCGGTGGAGCTGCTGGGCCGGCTGGCCGGACGGGAACGCCTGGCTGCCGAGCGCGGGGCGGCGGCCGAGGTGGCCCGCCTGTGCGGGCACCTGCCGCTGGCGCTGCGGATCGCCGGGGCCAGGCTGGCGGCACGGCCCGCCTGGCCGGTGGGCGCGGTGGCCGAGCGGCTGGCCGATGCCCAGCGCCGCCTGGACGAGCTGGAGCTCGCCGAGCTCGGGGTGCGGGCCAGCTTCCAGGTGTCCCACCAGCAGCTCCGCGACGGCGCTGACGCGCTGGATCGGGCGGCGGCCGAAGCGTTCGGGCTGCTGGGGGTCCTGGACGGCCCAGAGGTCGGCCTGCCGGGCGCCGCGCGGCTGCTGGACGCGCCCGAGGATGCCGCCGAGCGCAGGCTGGAGCGGCTGGTCGACGCGCAGCTGCTGGAGACGTCCACGCCGGGCCGCTACCGGCTGCACGACCTGTTGCGCCTGTACGCGGGCGAGCTCGCCCGCCAGCAGCATCCCGAGCCCGCGCGGGCCGCCGCGCTGACGCGTGCGCTGGAGTTCTACGTGGCGACCGCATGGCGGACGCTCGAGCTGCTGCGCCCGGGTGACTACCGCCTGGCGCGGGTGGAGACCCGTTGGCGCAAGGGCGGCATCGAGTTCGCCGACGACCAGGCGGCCCTCGGCTGGCTGGAGGTGGAGCGGGCCAACCTGCTCGCGGCCGTCCAGCAGGGCGCGACCGACCCCGGCGTCCCCGCCGAGATCCCCATCCAGCTCGCCCAGGCCCTGTTCGGGTTCCACCTGGTGCGGAACTACTGGCGGGACTGGCTGAGCGTCACCCAGACCGCGCTCGCGGTCGCCCGCCGGGTCGGGGACCGGTCGGCCGAGGCACAGGCCTACAACGACCTCGGGCTGATGGACTGGGGGGCCGGCAGGTACGCGCAGGCGCTGTCCCGCCACGAGCAGAGCCTGTCCATCCGCCGGGAGCTGGGCGACCGCCAAGGCCAGGCCGCGAGCCTGCTCAACCTCGGCCTGGTGGCCGCGTCGGAGGGCCGCTATGACCAGGCGGTGGCCGACAACCGGCAGGGCCTGGCCCTCTTCGAGGAGCTGGGGGACGGCCGCGGCCAGGCCAACGGCCTGGCCAACCTGGGCGAGGTCTACCAGCGGCAGGGCCGCTACCAGGAGGCCCTGGCCTGCCTGCACGACAGCCTGGCCATCTACCGGGAGCGGGGCGACCGCCACGGCCAGGCCAACAGCCTGCGCGACCTCGGCGTCGTCCACCAGCGGCAGGGCAGCCACCAGCAGGCCCTGGCCTGCCTCCAGGACGCGCTCGCCATCTACCGGGAGCTGGGCGACCGCCAGGGCCAGGCCAACAGCCTGCGGGAGCTCGGTGGCGCGCTGCGGGCGCTCGGCCGGCGCGAGGAGGCGCGGGCGCGCTGGCTCGAGGCCCTGGCGATCCTGGAGCAGATGCAGGCGACCGGGGCCGACCAGGTCCGCGCCCTGCTCGCCGACCTGACGCCCACCGTCGTGCGCGATCGTTAGGAGTCCTATAGAGTCCGGGGATGCACCCGGACGACCCGCTCCCACCCGACCAGCCGCTGGCCCAGCGCGTCACCACCGGGCTGGCCAAGGTCGGCATCGCCCTCAAGCAACAGGCATGGGCCGAGGCCGGCGGCCGCGGCCTCACCCCCACCCAGGGCCAGGTGCTCGCGCTGCTCCGAGCCAGCCCCGACGGCCTGCGCCTTGGCGCCCTGGCACAGCAGCTCGGCGTGACCGCCCCGACCGCCTCTGACAGCGTGGCCGCGCTCCACCGCAAGGGCCTGGTCGCCAAGGTCACGATGGCCGGCGACGGCCGGGCGGTGCTGGTCCGGCTCACCCCGGCCGGCGTCCGCGAGGCGGCCGCAGCCGCCGCCTGGCCGGACTTCCTGCTGGAGGCGGTGGACGAGCTGTCAGCCGCCGAGCAGGCCGCCTTCCTGCGCGCGCTGGTCACCATGATCCGCACCCTGCAGCTGCGGGGGCGCATCCCGGTGGCCCGCATGTGCGTGTCCTGCCGCTTCTTCCAGCCGTTCCGCCACCAGGATCCCGCCCACCCGCACCATTGCGCCTTCGTCGACGCGCCCTTCGGCGACGGCGAGCTGCGCCTTGACTGCCCCGACCACGCCGCGGCCCCGCCCGGGCAGGCCGCGCGCACCTGGCACACCTTCCGAGCCCCAACCGCGGCCGACCCGAGGAGGGACCCGTGAGCCAGACCGACATCCCCGGCTACACCTACGGCACCGACACCGTGCCCCGCTCCCCGGTCAGCCTCGAGGAGCTGCAGCTACTGCGGGCGACGCTGCTGCTGGGCGAGGACGACCTGGCCGCCCTGCGCCGCTCCGGCGACCTGCTGGCACCCCGGGTCGAGGAGATCCTCGACGTCTGGTACGGGTTCGTCGGCGCCAACCCCCACCTGCTGGCCGCCTTCAGCGACCCCGACGGCCAACCGGACCAGGCCTACCTGGCCGCGGTCCGGCGCCGCTTCGGCCGCTGGATCCTGGACACCGCCCGGGCCGACTACGACCAGGCCTGGCTCGACTACCAGCACGAGATCGGCCGGCGCCACCACCGCAGCGGCAAGAACCGCACCGACGGCGCCCGGGCCGCCGACCACATCCCCCTGCGGTACGTGCTCGCCCTGCTGGTGCCCATCACCACCACGCTCAGGCCGTTCCTGGCCGAGGGCGGGGCGACCCCGGACGAGGTCGAGGCGATGCACCAGGCCTGGGTCAAGGCGGTCCTGCTCCAGGTCATCCTCTGGAGTCACCCCTACGTCCGCAACGGCGACTTCTGAGGACCCGTGCGGCCCGGTGCGTTCACTTGCGGGCGGAGATCACCGCGCCCCGTTTGGTGATGGCGACCGGGGTCGTGACCTGTCCGGCGGCGGCGGCCGCGACCTCGGGAGGCACGAACCGCGCCACCAGGTAGTCACGGACCGCGCCGCGGTCGGGCAGCCGCAGCAGCGGCGCGTCCCACCGCCAGACCCGCACCTGCCCGAAGACCGACGCCACCAGGCCGGGGCCGTCCTCGGCGTCGAAGCTGGAGGGTGGCGGGCGCCAGACCGCGGCCAGTTCGGGGGAGTCGTGGCGGCTGGCCGTGGCGGCGAGGAGCGTGCCCCCGGTGGCGAGGACCCGGCGGGCCTCGGCGAGGGCCACGGTCGGCTCGGGGAGATGGTCGAGCACGTTGACGGCGACGGCCACGTCGAAGGCGTCGGCCACGAACGGCAGGGCGGCGGCGTCGGCCTGGACCACCGGCGGCGGGTGGGCGCCGAGCATGGTCCCTGAGGCGTCCAGCCCCACGGTCCGCGCGGCCAGACGGGCCGGCAGGGCGGCCCGCAGGGCGCCTTCCCCGCAGCCGATGTCCAGGATGCGCCGCGGGCCGATCCTTGCCAGCCTGTCGGCAAGGAGCTCGTACAGGGTGCGTCCCGCCGTGAGGTGCTGGCGGGTCACGCGGGTCGCGAGGCGGAACCGCTCCGGATCGGCGTCGTAGTCGGACGGCGTGGTCACCCGTCCAGTCTGCCCCGGCAGAGAGGAGCGCACATGCCCCAGGACCACTTCGGCGAGCAGGTGGCGGCGCGGTACGACGAGTTGTCCGCCGACATGTTCGAGCCCGCGGCCGTCGATCCCGTCGTCGACTTCCTGGCCGACCTGGCCGGCCAGGGGGCCGCGCTGGAGCTGGGCATCGGCACGGGCCGGATCGCCGTGCCGCTGGCCCGACGCGGCATCCGCGTCCACGGGATCGACCTCTCGGAGGCGATGGTCGCCAGGCTGCGAGCCAAGCCGGGCGCCGAGCAGATCGGCGTGACGATCGGGGACTTCGCCACCACCAGCGTCGAGGGCCGGTTCTCGGTCGCCTACCTGGTCTTCAACACCATCGGGAACCTGACGACCCAGGACGAGCAGGTCGCCTGCTTCCAGAACGTGGCCGCCCACCTTCAGCCCGGCGGGTGCTTGGTGATCGAGGTCGGGGTCCCGCAGCTCCAGCGGCTCCCACCTGGGGAGACCGTGCGGGCGTTCACCCTCACCCCGACCCATCTCGGCTTCGACGAGTACGACATCGCCTCCCAGGGCCTGATCTCCCATCACTACCACGTCGAGGGCGGCAGGCTGGACGTCGGCTCGCTGCCGCAGCGCTACGTGTGGCCCGCGGAGCTGGACCTGATGGCACGACTGGCCGGGATGACGCTGCGCGAGCGCTGGGGCGGCTGGAAGCGGGAGCCGTTCACCAGCGACAGCAGCAAGCACGTCTCGGTCTGGGAGAAGCCGGCGGTGCCTGAGATCCGCTAGGCTCCGCCCGAGGTCGAGCCGGAGGACGCCATGGACGACACGACGGTCGGGATCACCGCCCTGACGCGCAGCCCGCTGTTCGCGGGACTGTCCCGTGAGGATCTCCAGCGCATCGTCGCCTGCGGGCAGCGGGTCTCGTTCCCGCGCGGCCAGGCCATCGTCGAACGCCTGGACCCGGGCGATGCGATGTACGTCATCGTGTCCGGCGCCGCCGAGGTCGACGTGGGCGGGCGGTTCCACCGGCTGGAGCCGGGCGACTTCTTCGGCGAGATGGCGGTGCTGGCCGACAAGCGGCGCGAGGCGACCGTCAAGGCCGTGGAGCCGGTGGAGGCGCTGCGGATCCCCGCCGACGGCCTGCAGGCCTTCCTGCTGGAGAACCCGAGGGTCGCGGTGGGCATGCTCAAGAGCCTGGTGGAGCGCCTCCGCGAGGTGCAGGACCGCCTCGACAGCTGGATCGGCGGCGTCTGGTGAACGCCGGAGGCCCCGCGTTCCCGCGGGGCCTCCGCACTTGCATGGTATGCAACGTCAGGGTAGCAGCACGCCGCCGAGGTGCTCGGCGATCGCGTCCACCGCGGGGGTGACGTGGCTGTCCCGGTCGTAGAAGTCGAACTGGACCCCGCCGGTCCACAGCTCGGTCTTGGGGCCGGCGAGGCGGGCGAAGAAGCGGCGGGCGCCCTCCGGCTGGGTCGCCTGCCGGCTGTGGATCATCAGCGTCGGCGCGGTGATCCGGGAGGCGACGCCGATGGGGTCGAAGGCCACCCACTCGGGCCAGGCCATGACGGCGAAGCGGTTGGACCATCGCGCCACCCCGCCCCGCTCGGGGTTGAGGAAGTAGTCGGTCATCGCGGGCGGGTCGGCGGGCGTGACCACGGGCTCGTAGTCGACCTGGCCGGTCTCCCGGTACCGGCGCTGCGCCGCCTCGCCGCGGGCGATGCGCTCGGCGACCCCCTCGGGGCCGCCGTCGCGGGCCTGGACGATGTCGGGGTCCTGGAGCGCGGGCGCCACCAGCGCCAGCGCCCGCACGCGGCGGTCGGAGGCCGCCTCCACCGCCACGTACCCGGCGCCGACGCCGATCCCCAGCGCGGCCAGGCGGTCCGGGTCGAGGCCGGGCTGGTCCGCCAGGAAGGTGAGGGCGCCGTGGATGTCCTCGACCTTGCGCGAGGGCGACTCGTAGTCGCGCGGTTGTCCGCTGCTCTCGCCGAAGCCGCGGAAGTCGAAGGCGAGGGCGGCGTAGCCGCGGGCGGCGACCCGCCCGGCGTACCGTCCGGCCATCTGCTCCTTGACGCAGGTCTGGCCGCCGGCGACCACCACCGCGGGCAGCCGCCCGTCCGGCGGGCCAGCGGGCGTGAACAGGGTGCCGACGAGCGTCTCCCCGCCGCTGGGGAAGGTCACCCGCCGCGAGACGGTGTCCATCCGCGTCGTCCTTTCGGCCGGCGCCTCCGGCCCGCCCAGGCTACCCAACCGCGACCACGCCGCGGCCGCGACCGGTCAGCCTGCCCCGAGGTGGCAGGCTGACCATGGGAGGAGGGCGATGACGGCGGTACCGGAGCATGTGCGGTGGGCGGTGGAGCTGCTGGCCCCGGCCCCTGCTGATCGGCTGCTGGAGATCGGCTGCGGCCCCGGGGTCTCGGTCGCGCTCATCTGCGAGCGGCTGGCCCGCGGCAGGATCGTGGCCATCGACCGGTCGGCCACCGCGATCGCTCGCGCGGCCAGGCGCAACGCCGCGCACGTCGCCGCCGGCAAGGCGGTGCTGCGCAGGGTGGCGCTGGAGGAGCTGCAACCCGCCGACGTGCTTGCGGGCGGGGAGCGCTTGGACAAGGTCTTCGCGCTGAACGTCAACCTGTTCTGGGTGCGCTCCCCGACCAGGGAGCTGGAGCTCATCAAGCGCCTGCTGCGGCCTGACGGCGCGCTCTACCTGTTCTACGGCTATGGGGGACGGCCCCTTTCGGGCAAGGTTGCTGGCGTGCTCACCGGTCACCTGACCGGGCACGGCTTCGCCGTCGACCTCAGACCGGCGCCGGGGATGCTGGGCGTGGTGGCCAGGCCGACGGCCTAAGACGGATCCGGGGTGGGGGTGGACTGGACGCGGTCGGGGACCACTCGGTCGATGCCGTCGAGGAGCCGGTCGACCTCGGGCCACCAGCGGCCGCTGCGCAGCCCGCCGAGCTGCGCCCCGACCCGCTCGGGGGTGCCGACGACCGGGACCACCCGGTTCGGCGCGGCGCGATGCAGGATGCCGAGGTAGAAGTGGCGCCGGGTCTCCTCCAAGGTCTCCGCGTCCAGCACCAGGTAGTAGTCGGGCAGCTCGATGGCGCGAGCCCGCCACCGCCGCAGCGTCTCGGCGACGCTGACCTCCAGCTCACCGGCGGGGCCTGGCCGCTCGGCGTCGAAGCGGCGCACCCACGCGTCGGCGACCGTCGCCAGCGGGTCGGCGTCGTGCAGCAGGTAGGTGGTGTGGGTGCGGGTGGCGGCCTCCCAGGCGGCGACCGCGCGCTCCAGCGGGGGCGCGGCGGCGTCGGGCCGCGCCGTGGCCACGTTGGCCGCCCGGGCGAGCGCGTCCAGGCAGGCGCCCACCGGCGCGCCGACGAGCGCGACCACGGTGGTGGCGATCCGCTGCACCCCGCCATTCAAGCGCATCCGGTCGGTCAGCCGGTGGCCTGGTCACGGTGGCGAGCCGGCCGAGGCGCTGGTCTCCGCTTCGCGCCTGGCAGCGCCGTCCGCAGCCGGGCCTGGGCGGCGTCCATGCGGGCCCCGGTGACCGCCAGGCGGCGGTCCACCGCCTCCTGGATGAGCAGGCCCTGGAACATCGCGAGCACCAGCGCCGCCGCGTCCTGGCCGGTCCGGTCGTCGCCCAGTCCCAGCAGGCGGGCGAGCGTGGGACGGGTGCGGCGGAAGCCGCCGCCGAGGGTGGCGCGGACGCGGTCGTCGTGGCGGGCCCTGGTCACCGCCACCAGGAAGTTGTCGACCAGGGTCCGGCGTGCCCGCCGGCCGGCGAGGACGGCGCGGCCGGCACGCCGGAGCCGCTCGCCGGGCTCGAGACCTGCCACGTCGCCGAGCTGGGCCGCCACCTCGTCCAGCCAACGGTCGAGGCCCGTCACGATCGCCTCGGTGACCAGCTCCTCCTTCGAGCCGAAGTGGTAGGCGATCGACGCCGGGTTGGCGCCCGACTCCTCGGCGATCACGCGGCTGGTGACCCGGTCCAGCGGCAGCCGCCGGAGGCACCGCAGCGTGCCCTCGACCAACGCCGCCCGGTTGCTCCGCTGCGGGCTCATGGCGGCAGCGTCGCGAGCCGGAGGACGAGCGCCGCGATGGCCAGCAGCTCGATCAGGACGGGCGTCGGCAGGCTGGCCGCGTCGCCGGCGCGGACGTGGGCGCCGATCGCGAGCAGGAAGTAGCAGGCGGTCCCCGCCGCGGCGGCGACGCCGATCGGACCCCAGAACAGGCCGGCGACGAGTCCGCCGGCCCCGGCGAGCAGGACCACGGCGAGCTGGTCCAGCCGCTCCTCCGGCACACCGACCCGGGTGTAGGTCTCGACCACCTCGGGCCGGTGGGAGAGCTTCCGCAGCGCCGCATAGGCCAGGATGGCGGCGAGCAACGACGAGACGACCACGGTGGCCACGAACATGGCAACCCCGTTCCTGCCCAACCGAGCCCAATCTAAACATCTGTATAGATTCCGGGGTCAGCCAGGGAGGTACCGGTCGCGGAGGGCGCCGGCCGTCGAGGGCGGCAGGGCGCCGGCCGCGAGCAGCTCCTCGACGGTCAGCGACGAGAAGGTCGACCGGTCCACGAGCAGCGCCCGGTAGCGGGCGCAGGCGTCGGCGACATCGGTGTTGCCGGCGGGGTGGACGACGACGTACCGGCCCCAGCGCCACCCGCCGCCGGCGTGCTGGAGCATCGACAGCAGCAGCAGGTGCTCCAGCCACATCACGGCGAGGTCCGACCTGCCCTTGACCGCGTCGGTCGCCCCCGGCCGGAAGGCGCCCGACCGCTCGGCGACCTGGAGATACCGGGACAGGTTGCCCGGCTTCGGCGTCTCCGGCTTGGCCCACTCGTGGTACTTGGCGTCCACGCCCACGATCCCACGGGTCCCGTCGCCGAGGTCGAGCGCGAACGCCGCGTCGAACGACCGGAGGCTGCTGATGTAGGCGGGGTCCAGCCAGCCCGGCGAGTGCGCGAAGCGGACCTCGCGCACGGTGCCGGGCGCGTCCGGCCACCAGGTGTGGACGGCCCGGTCGGCCAGCCCGAGGTCGGCGGCCAGGTCGCCGAACAGGTTGAAGGCCATCGCCGGCGACCACAGCAGATCGGCCCACAGTCGCTGGTGGTCGACGCTCTGGTGCGGCTCGACGACGGCGGTCCGCGCCCTCGCCGCCGCCAGCGCGCCGGCGGTGAGGAAGTTCGCGCCGGTCTGCCTGGCGTAGCCGAGCGGCAGGCGGCTGCCGACCGGCCGCGCCGGCTTGCCGGGTGGCGGAGCGATCGGCTGCGAGCCGATCGGGTGCCCCTTGGCCGCACGCCACCGTGCCTGGTGGTAGCGCACCCGGCGGCGGAACTCGGTCATCGCCGGTCGCCGCGGCACCTGGTCGTCCGCTTCCCAGCAGTGCGCGGCCTCCAGCTCCTCCCGCGACAGCATCCCACCCATGCCGTGATGCTACAGGAATTCCCCTCGGCAATTCCCTGACTCACGGACCGCAAGCCCTCTGACCTGCGGATTCATTGCGGGATGTCACATGCCTGCCCTATACTTGACGCATGGAGGAAATGCTCGACACAATCTCGCGGCACCGGCTCTACGGGCTGGCCGCGGAAATCCGCGCGGTCGAGGAAGGCCACAACGCCCGCGTCATGCCCGACGGCTCGATCCTGGTGAAAGCCGAGTCGAACCCCGGCAGCTACCGCGTGTACATCCGCGGCATCGACGACGGCGTCCTGCGGTTCGGCTGCACCTGCCGGTCCGGCGAGTACCGGACCTCCCTGCCGGTCCCCTGCAAGCACGCCGCGCTGGCCGCCCGCCGGCTGGAGCGGGAGGGCCTGGCCCGCTGGGACGACGGCACATGGCGGCTGCACGAGCGGGCCCAGGTCCGCGGCGCCAGGCTGCTGCTCGCCCGCTCCGTCCAGCGCCAGCCCCGGGCGGCCTGACGGCCCGCCCAGTGTGGGTAGGCTTGTCGGCGACCCTGGATGCGAGGAGGGCCCGATGGCACTGGTCCTGGAGGGCGGCACGCTGATCGACGGCAGCGGCCGCGACCCGCGCGCGCGGACGCGGGTGGTGGTGGACGGCGAGCGGATCGTCTCGGTCGGCGGCCGCGCGCCGCGCGGCGCCGAGTCGCTGGAGATGACCGGGCTCACCGTCCTGCCCGGCCTGATCGACCTGCACACCCACATGGGGATCCTGTCGGTCGCCCAGCCCGAGGCGATGCCGCCGGCGGTGGCGGCCGCGCAGCTGTTCCGCAACGCCGAGCTGTGCCTGCTGTCGGGGCACACCACCGCCCGCGAGGTCGCCGGCGCCGACGGCGGCCTGCGCCAGGCGATCGACACCGGCCTGGTGGCCGGCCCGCGGCTGTTCCCGTCCGGGCCGGCGCTGTGCCAGTCCGGCGGCCACGGCGACCTCGGCCCGCCGTTCCTGCCCCACCACCACGACCCGGGCGTGCCGGGCCTGGCGCAGATGAGCATCGTCTGCGACGGGCCGGACGGGGTGCGGGTCGCCGCGCGCACGGTCTTCCGCCGCGGCGCCACCCAGCTCAAGGTGATCATCTCCGGTGGGGTGGTGTCGCTGACCGACCGGATCGAGGACAGCCAGTTCACCGTGGAGGAGCTGCGCGCCGCGGTGGTGGAGGCCAGGGCGCGCGACACCTACGTGACCGGGCACGCCCACAACGTCGCCTCGATCCGCAACGGCCTGGAGGCGGGGCTGGAGTGCTTCGAGCACGGCACCTTCCTGGACGAGCCGACCGCGGCCCAGATGGCCGCCGCCGGCGCCGCGCTGGTCCCGACCCTGACCACCATCCGGCTGCTGGCCACCGAGTGGCGCGCCTGGGGCGTGCCCGAGGCGGTGCTGCCGCGGGTCGCCGGCGCCGAGGAGGCCATGCGCGAGGCGGTCAAGATCGCCTATGCCGCCGGGGTCACGGTCGGCTCCGGCACCGACATCCTCGGCCCGGAGCAGAACCGCCGCGGCCTGGAGCTGGCGCTGAAGGCCGAGATCGTCGGGCCCATGGAGGCGATCGTCTCGGCCACCGCCACCAACGCCAGGATCCTCCGCCGCGACCACGAGCTGGGCACGGTCGAGGCGGGCAAGCTCGCCGACCTGATCGCGGTGGACGGCGACCCGCTGGCCGACCCCGCCCTGTTCGACGACCCCGACCGCGTCGTGCTGGTGGTCCAGGGCGGCAGGGTGGTCAAGGACACCGGGGGCCGGGCCGCCTGACCGCTACGACCCGTCCTTGACCGGGAACGAGTGGTGCTCGTGGGCGACGACCCAGCGGCCGTCCTCCTTGCGCAGCCCGATGGTGAGGCGAAGGCGGTTGTCCGGGTCCCTCCGCAGCTCCTCCTCCGTCCCGCAACGGAGCAGCGCGTGCGCGAAGGCGACGTCCGCGCCGGCGGTGACGTCGAGCGAGACGATCTCGAACGCGGCGCCCCGCCGCTGCCACTCGAAGAAGGGTGGCCAGGTCTCGCGATAGGCCTGGATGCCGCGGACCCCGTCCTCGGGCGGCGGCACGTCGAACATCACGATGTCGTCGGCGTGGCCGGCGAGCACGCCGTCCAGGTCCCCGGCGTGGACCGCGTCGGCCCAGCGCTCGATCAGCGCGCGGATCTCGGATTCGTCTGACATCGGCGTGCTCCTCTCCGGCGGGTCAGGGGCCGACCTGTACGCGGCGCGAGGCCGGCGGCGCTCAGGGCGGGGACAGGACCCGTAGCGGGCCGAGGCGCACGAACAGCATCGTGCCCACCAGCCGCTCCAGGTCGCGGGTGGCCTTCAGCGGCCCGACGTCCACGGGGTGGAACCCCATGTCCCGGGCCAGCCCGGACACGACCTGCTTGGCCTGCGGGTCGTCGCCGGCGATCAGGACCGAGGCGGCGATCCCGTCCACCTCGGGGGCCGTCAGGTGGCGGGCGTGGACGTGGTTCCAGCCCTTGACCACCCGGGCGCGCGGCAGCCGCTTCTGGATCTCCTCGGCGGTCGAGCTGCGCTTCAGCAGCGCCTCCCGCTCCGCCTTCCGGTACGGGAAGGAGACGTCCACGACCACCCTGCCGTCCAGCTCCCCGAGCTGGCGCAGCGTGTCCTCGATCGCGTTCCAGGGGACCGTCAGGATCACGACCTCGGCGCCGGCGGCGGCGTCGGTGTAGGTCGCGCCGCGAGCCGCTCCGGTCGCCGCCGCGACCCGGCTGGCCCGGTCCGGGTCCCGCGAGCCCAGGGTCACCTCGTGCCTGGGGGCCAGCGCGGCGGCGAACCCCCTGCCCATCTTCCCGGTGCCGATGATCGCGACCTTCACCGCGCCGAGTCTATCCCACCGGTCGCGGCCGGCTGTACGGTGGCGGCGACCGCCGTGAGGCCATGGAGGTGGCAGCGATGTCGATCGTGACCGAGCACCTCGAGCAGCAGGGCATCGCGTTCGAGCTGATCCCCCACCGGCAGGCCTACACCTCCACCGAGGAGGCGCGGGCGCTGGGCGTCGACGCCGGCGAGGTGCTGAAGACGCTGGCGGTGCGCGCCTCGTCGGGCTATGCGCTGGTGGTCATCCCGGCCTCGCGGCGGCTGGACCTGCGCCTGGTCCGCGACGCGCTGGGCGACCGTCATGCCCGCCTGGCCAGTGAGGAGGAGCTGGGCCGCGACTTCGCCGACTACCAGCTCGGGGCGCTGCCGCCGCTCGGCACGCTGCTGGGCGCCAGCGTGTACGTCGACCCGGAGGTGCTGGGCCACGACACCGTGGCGTTCGCGGCCGGCACCCAGACCGAGTCGGTCAAGCTGGCAACGCGGGAGCTGTTCGGCGGCGAGCACGCCACCACGGTGCCGCTGGCCAGGCGGTCGGACCGGGGCAGCGAGGACGCGGTCGTCTAGGCGGGACGGTCGTGTCCGGGCGAGCGTCCCCCGACCCGCTCCGGCCCGGTCTGGAGCGGGCGGTGGACGCCGCGGCGCGGCAGGCGCTGGCCGCCTCCACCGCGCCCGGGCTGGCGGTCGCGCTGGTCCGCCACGGGCGGGCCGCCTGGGCCAGGGGCTACGGCCTGGCCGACCCGGAGGCCGGCGCGCCGGTCACGGCCGCCACCCGCTTCCAGGCCGCGTCGCTGTCCAAGCCGGTGACCGCCTGGGGGGTGCTCCGCCTGGTCGAGCAGGGCCGCATCGGCCTGGACGAGCCGGTCACCGGTCGCCTGCGCCGCTGGCGCCCTCCGCCGTCGCCGTTCGACCCCGAGGGCATCACCGTGCGCCGGCTGCTCAGCCACACCGCCGGCCTGTCGGTCCACGGCTACGCCGGCCAGCGGCCCGAGGAGCCACCGCCGATCGCGGCGTCGCTGTCGGGCGAGGCGGGCGGCAGCTTCCCGGTCGAGCTGCTGCAGGCGCCGGGGCGGGGCTGGCTGTACTCGGGGGGCGGCTACAGCGTGCTCCAGCTCCTGGTCGAGGAGCTCACCGGGCGGCCGTTCGCCGCCTTCATGCGGCGGCAGGTGCTGGCGCCGCTGGGCATGACCGCCAGCAGCTTCCGGTGGCGGCGCACCGCCGCGACCGCCCGGCCGCACGACCGCCGGGGCGCGCGCGTCCCCGACTTCACCTTCGCCGAGCAGGCCGCCGCGGGGCTGGTGACGACCGCGCCGGACCTGGCCCGGTTCGTGGCGGCCGCGCTGCCCGGCCCCGAGGGCGAGCCGCCGGGCCGGGGAGTGCTGCGCCCGGCCCTGGTGGCGCTGGCGCTCGCCGCCGCCCCGGGCACCGACGGCCGCTGGGGCCTGGGGTACGGCCTAGGCCTGCTGCCCGGCGGTGACCTGCTCGCCTACCACGAGGGCGCCAACCGCGGCTGGCGGGCCGGCCTGGCGCTGCTGCCCGAGCGGCGCGCCGGCATCGTCGCGCTCGCCAACGGCGACGGCGGCGACGGCGCGATCGACGCCGTGGTGCAGCGGTGGGTGGCGCTCGCCACGCCGCCCGGCCGACCCTCGCCGGCGGCGCTGGGCGGGCAGCCCGCGGGCAGGTGACGCCTATGCGGGCCGGAGGGCCTGGATGAGGCGCTCCAGCGCCGACTGGGCGGTGGCCGAGACGTAGGGCCCGACCGAGGCCACCGAGGCGATCAGGGCGGCGATCTCGCCCGGGGTCAGGTGCACCGGGGCGACGGTGGGCGGCACCTCCAGGCGGAAGCCGCCACCCGGTCCGCGGCGGGCGGCGATGGGCACGCCGACCTCCCGGAGCCTGGCGATGTCGCGCTCGACCGTGCGGACGTCGACCCGCAGCGCGGCCGCCAGCTCCTCCGCGGCGATGTGGCGCCCGGCGGCCAGGCGCAGCTCCTCGATCAGGCGGTGCTGCCGCTCGACCCGCAGCCTGGCCAGGTGCGGCTGGGTCGGCGCCACCGGTCGGACCGTGGCCATGCTGCGCAACCTTTCTCCAGAGACCGGCTCCGGCGTGCCGGCCTCTCATCGTAGGGTCCGGGCATGGACACCACATCGAACCACGACGTCGCGGCCTTCCTGGACCGCTACGCCGCCGCCCTGGCCGCCGGCGACCTGCCGGGCGTCGCCGCCTGCTACGCGCTCCCCGCCCTGGTGGTCGGGGACGGCGCCACCATCCCCGTCTCCGAGCCGGCCCAGGTCGAAGCGGCCTTCGCCGGCGCCGCCGAGGCCTACCGCGCCCAGGGCCTGGTCGGCCTGCGGCCGCGGGTGGGCGCCGTCGAGCCGCTGACCGGCGCGCTCACCCTGGTCGAGGTCGCCTGGGCCTACCTGGACCAGGCCGGCCGCGAACGCCGGCACACCTCCTACCGCTACCTGCTGCGGCGGGCCGGCAGCGGCCAGCTCGGCATCCAGGTGGTCATCGACACCACTTCCGCCGCCGGGTCCTAGCCTGCCCGGAATTGGCCGGATATGGTATGCGCCGCCACCGCCTGGAAGTCTCCGGTCAGGGCCCCTCCGCCGGATGACCCCGGTCCGTTGCCCTCGGAGGTGTCGCGTGACCCGCAGCAGTCGACTTCGCATCGTCGCCCTGACGGCTGTCGTCGCCCTGGTCCCTCTCCTCGCGGTCGCGCCCGCGACGGCCGGCCAGGCCACGCAGGCCGGCGCCGGCGGGGACAGGCCGTCCGGCGGTGCGGTGTTCTTCGCCTCGGATGGGCTGCAGCAGGACCGCGTCAGGAGGTACGCGGCCCAGGGCGTCATGCCGACCATGCGGGACTTCCTCAGGAACGGCGCCGCCGCGTCCGGGAACGGGCTGCTGACCCAGGCGCCACCGAACACGGGCGCGGGCTGGTACACGCTGGCGACGGGCTCCTGGCCCGGCGTCCACGGTTCGACCAACAACACCTTCCACGTCAACGGGCAGCCGTTCGCCAACCGCACCTCAGCGTTCGACCAGGGCGTCCTCCAGGCCGAGTCGATCGCCCAGGCCGCCGAGCGGGGCGGGCTCAGGGTCGCCCAGGTCGAGTGGGCCGGCGGGCGCAACGCCACCATCAACGGCCCCACCATCGACTTCCGGTCGTTCCTCTCCGGCCGCGGCGTCGCGACGAACTTCATCGGGCAGGCCGGCGACACCCTGTTCGACGACCCCACGTTCATCGCCGCCTTCGGGCTCCAGTTCGACCACCCCGCCGGGCACGCCGGCCAGGCGCCGTTCCCCGGCGCCGCGCCGACCCCTGCGACCGGCTGGTCGGGCGCCCTTCCCGAGACCTTCAGCCCCGCCCACGAGATGCGCCTGCGGGTCCTCGACTTCGGCGTGGACAAGTACGGGCTGAACGCCTGGATCTTCGACAGCACCAACGACAGCCGGACCAACTACGACAAGGTCCTGTTCTCCAGGACCAAGGACGCCGCCGACGCCGTCGGCATCCTCAGCGAGGGCCAGTGGGCCGACGTCAAGGTGCGGATCCAGGGCGGCACCCTCGACGGCCGGACGGCCGGCATGCTGGTCAGGGTCGAGGAGCTGGCCGGCGACCTCTCGCGGGTCCGCCTGTTCCACACCTCGGTCAGCCGCGCGATCGCGAGCTGGCCGACGTGGCCCGGTGAGCCCGGCTTCACCGGCGACTTCGCCGAGTTCCTGGCGCAGCGGTTCCCGACCTCGACGGCCGCGGACTTCGCGGTCCTGGAGGCCGGCATCGTCAGCGAGGAGACCTACGTCGACCAGGGCCTCTACTGGTCGACCGGCCACCTGTCCATGCTCGAGTACGTCGCCAGGACCCACCGGCCGGACCTGCTGCTGGTCGGCATGCCCACCACCGACGAGTTCCAGCACCAGTTCCTGGGGCTCGTCTCGCGGACGCTGCCCAACGGCGACCCGAACCCCGCCTACGACGACGTCGACCTGGACGGCGAGCCGGACGGCCGGGTCAGGGCCCGGGAGGGCTTCATCCGCACCGCCTACCGGGAGTCGGACGCGACCCTCACCCTGGCCCGCAGGCTGGTCGGCAGGGACCCGCTCACCTTCGTCGCGTCCGACCACGGCTTCGCGCCCCAGTTCCTGGCGGTCGACGCGAGCAAGCCGCTGGTCGACATGGGCCTGCTGTCGAGCCCGCAGACCTCGAACTGCCGGCCCGCCACCGGCGAGACGATCGGCAAGGCGAAGGCCTGCTGGGCGGGTGGCGCGGTGCAGATCTACCTCAACGTCGCCGGCCGCGACCCGGCCGGCGGCGGCTTCCAGCAGGTCCCGGCCGCGGACGTCCCGGCGACGGTCGACGCCACCAAGGCGGCCTACCTGGGCCTGACCGACCCCAACGACTGGACCCGCGACGGCCGGTCCGAAGGCTGGAAGGTGATCGACCGCGTCTTCAGCAAGGCCGAGGCCAGGCGCATCCCCAACGGCCCGGGCAGCACCACCGACATGGCCCACCCGACGCGGACCGGCGACGTGGTGGCGTTCTCCTTCCCGCCCTACCAGTTCGACGCCGCCACGCCGGGGACGCTGGTCGCCCCGTCGCACTTCTTCGGGCAGCACGGCTACGTGCCGGACGTCCAGGACCTGGCCGACAACATCAACATGCGCGCCACCTTCCTGGCCGGCGGCAGGGGCATCGACAGGGACACGGTGCGGGCCAGGTCGATCGACCTGGCGCCCACGCTCGCCTACCTGCTCGGCATCCCGGAGCCGCAGCACAGCCAGGGCAGGGTCCTGCTCGACATCGTGGAGGGCGCGACGCCGTGAGGCCGGTCTCGATCGTGGGGCTCAACGACTTCCACGGCCAGCTCGAGCCGACCACCCGCGCGTTCGACGGCAGCAACCAGCCGGTCGGCGGCGCGGCGTTCCTGGCCACGATGTTCGACGAGGAGCTCGCCTCGCTGCCGGGGCCCGGGGCTCATCCTGGCCGCCGGCGACAACGTCGGCGCCTCACCGCCGAACTCGCTCCTGCTCCAGGACAGGCCGGCGATCGACGTGGAGAACGCCTGGGGCCTGGACGCCACCTCGTACGGCAACCACGAGTTCGACTTCGGCGTCGAGCGCCTGCTCATGCACCAGGAACGGGCGAACTTCCCCTTCCTGGCGACCAACATCGTGGAGACGGCCACCGGGCGGCGGCCGCCGTGGGTGACGCCGTCGGTGGTCTTCACGGTCAACGGCGTCGGGTCGGGGTGATCGGCGCCGCGCTCAAGAACACGCCGGAGCTCGTCTCCGCCGGCGCCACCGCCGGCCTGACCTTCCTGGACGAGGCGCAGCGCATCCAGGCCGAGTCCGAACGGCTGCGGCGGCGCGGCGTGCGGGTGCAGGTCGTCGTCATCCACCAGGGCACCAACGTCGGCGCGAACCCGATCGGGAACGCCCCCGGCGTCGCCTGGGAGGGGCCGGTCCTGGACATCGCCGACGCCCTCCAGGGCACCACGGTGGACGCGATGATCGCCGGCCACACACACACCGGATCTCCAACCTGATGCGCGGCCGCATCCTCGTCACCGAGGGCATCAACTCCGGGGTCAGCTACTCGGTCCTCCAGCTCATGGTCGACGGCGGCGACGTCACCTGGGCGGGCGGGGCGACCCGGGTGGCCAAGACCATCGGCGTCGCGCCCCGCGCCGACGTCCAGGCGATCATCGACGGCGCCAACGCCCAGACCGCGGAGCTCCGCAACCAGGTCATCGGGACCCAGGCCAACGACATCCTGCGCGACCCGACCCGCCTGCACGAGTCGGAGATGGGCAACCTGGTCGCCTACGCGATGCGGGCCAGGTACCCCGGTGTCGAGGCGGCCTACACCAACTCCGGCGGCCTGCGGGCGGACCTCGTGTTCACGCCGCCGAGCGCCGGCGAGCAGCCCGGCGAGATCACCTGGGGCGAGATGTTCGCGGTGCTGCCGTTCGGCAACCGGACGGTGATCCTCACGCTCACCGGCGCCCAGCTGCAGACGGCGTTCCTGAACGGCTTCACGCCGTTCTGCGACCCGGGGTTCACCGGCGGGACCGGCCGGTTCCCGCAGCTCTCCGGCCTCAAGGTGCAGTTCCACTGCCAGGGGACCACGCCGGTCGTCGACGGCATGTGGAAGGCGCCGGAGGGGGTCGCAGGCCCGCTCACCCCGATCGGGCCGACCGACACCGTGCGGCTGGTCACCAACGACTTCCTGTTCGGCGGCGGCGACGGCTACACCGTGTTCGCCAGCGGCACCGACGTCGCCCAGCCGGGCGACGACCTCCTCCAGGTCGCCATCGACTGGATCGCGGCGAACTCGCCCGTCGACCCGGCCGTCGACGGGCGGATCGTCGGGCCCTAGAGAGGCGGTCATGTATCCGGAGCCGCATGCCGCGCGAAGGCGTCCGTGCAGCGCCGTAGCTTGCGCGCCGCCCCCGGCGACCACCCGATCACCTTGAACCGGGATACTTGACCGGCTCTCTAGCCGGTCGGGCTGGTCACAGGACCCGGAAGGGGTCCTCGATGACGTTGCCGGTGTCCACCCACACGCTCTTGACCTGGGTGTACTCGCGCATCGACTCCAGGCCGTTCTCACGCCCCATGCCGCTGTGCTTGTAGCCGCCGAACGGCGAGGCGTAGGAGACCTTGCGGTAGTTGTTGACCCACACGGTCCCGGCCTTGAGCGCGGCGGCCATCCGGTGCGCACGCTGCACGTCGCGGGTCCACACGCCGGCGGCCAGGCCGAAGCGGGCCTGGTTGGCGATGCGCACCGCCTCGGCCTCGTCCCGGAAGCGCAGCAGGCAGACCACCGGCCCGAAGATCTCCTCCTGGGCGATGCGCATGTCGTTGCGGACGTTGCCGAAGATCGTCGGCTCCACGAAGAAGCCGTGCTCCAGCCCTGGCGCCGACGCCTTGCGGCCGCCGTGGAGCAGGGTCGCCCCTTCGCGCGTGCCGATGTCGATGTACTTCAGCACCTTGTCGTACTGCTCGTCGAAGGCGACGGTGCCCATCTCGGTCGCCATGTCGAGCGGGTCGCCGAGCCTGATCGTCCTGGTGCGCTCCACCAGCCGGGCGGCGAAGTCGTCGTGGATCGTGTCCTGGAGCAGCACCCGCGACCCGGCCATGCAGGTCTGCCCGGTGGCGGCGAACACGCCCGCGAGCACCCCGCTGCAGGCATTCGACAGGTCGGCGTCGTCGAAGATGATGTTGGGCGACTTGCCGCCGAGCTCCAGCGAGACGCGCGCCAGGTGCCCGGCGGCCCCGCGCATGACCGCCTGCCCGGTGGCGGTGGAGCCGGTGAAGGCGATCTTGGCCACCTCGGGGTGGCGGACCAGCGCCGCCCCGGCGGCCTCGCCCAGGCCGGTCACGACGTTGACGACCCCCGGCGGGAAGCCGGCCTCCTCGATCACCGACGCGAGCTCCAGCGTGGAGGCCGGGGAGACCTCCGACGGCTTGACGACCACGGTGTTGCCCGCCGCCAGCGCCGGGCACAGCTTCCACAACAGCAGCAGCACCGGGGAGTTCCAGGGGACGATGGCGCCGACCACGCCGAGCGGCTCGCGCAGCGTGTAGTTCAGCATGTTGGGCATGGCCAGCGGGATCGTCTCGCCCTGCACCGTCTCGGCCAGGCCGGCGTAGTAGTGGCACCAGCCGCCGAACGAGCGCGCCTGGCCGAGCATCTCGCGGATCACCTTGCCGTTGTCGAGCACCTCGTGGACGGCCAGCCGCTCCACGGTCTCCTCGCGCTCCAGCAGGTCGCCGAGGCGGCGCAGCAGCCGGGCCCGCTCCTTGGCCGCAGCGCGCGACCAAGGCTCGAACGCCGCCGCCGCCGCGCGCACGGCGCGGTCGACGTCGGCCGCCTCACCCAGCGCCGCCGCCGCCCAGACCCTGCCGGTGAAGGGGTTGACCGAGTCGAAGGTCAGTCCGGAGGCGGCGTCCACCCACTCGCCGCCGACGAACATCCGGTACCGCTTGATGTCGCGGTAGGGGCTCTCGTAGCGCCTGGTTGTCGCGGTCACGGCGCACCATCCCCGACGGGAATGCTCCGCCACCGTGGACGTCGTGAGGTCCACGGTGGCGAGCCTACCTCTGGCCTAGCTCAATCGTCGCGCAGCAGATCGGCAATGACCAGCACGGAAACCTCACCCGTGTATTCAGTGCCGGAGTAGTTGGTCTTGACCCTGAACTCGACGGTCTCGCCGGCGACATTCGTCACCGACGCGCCCACCTGGACGATGTCACTGGGCGGCGTGGGACGTTCCGCGTAGTCGAGCTTAAACGCCTTGATGGCGACATCCGCCACCCGGACGTCGTTCCGGAATCCCACATCCTCATTGCTCTGGAATACCCCTTCGGTATTCGGGATGTTCACGGTGACGGTCTTGAAGGCCAGTCCCATGAGCCAGCTCCTTGTCCTCGGCATGACGGGGCTCGCGCCCCCAGGATGTGGCCTGGGTGGGATGCGGTGTCCATGTCGCCGAACGTCCCCAGAAACGTGGCGCACACCGGGCTCAGGTAGCCAGTCTCGACCTCCTCGGTCCGACTTCCTGATCGGCGGGCGAAGGGAACGCCGACGCTATTCTCCGATGAGAAATACTCGGCGCATTTGCGTGCGACGGATTCGCCCCCACTCGTTCGCTGGGAAGCGTAACAGCTGCCCGCAGCCGGAACAACCCGCAATGTCCCAACTTCCCGGGACGGATTGGGAGCATGTCGTGGCACCGCGCCGACGTGCTAGTGTCGGCGAGGGTAGGTGGCCAGGGTGACCGGCAACGCTAATGCGGACGGCGGCCGTGCTCGGGCCGTGCGGATCGAGCTGCTCATGCTGCTGGTCTTTCTCGGCCTGGCGATGCTGCTGCTCGGACCCGTCTGGACGTCGCCGACGACGCGGACGCTCGGGGCCGGCGTCGGCGACCCCGGCGTGTTCGCCTGGTTCCTGCGCTGGACGCCCTTCGCGGTCGGGCGCCAGCTCTCGCCCTTCTTCAGCGACTACCTCAACCACCCCGACGGCATCAACCTGATGTGGAACACCTGGGTGCCGCTGCCGGGGCTGCTGCTGTCCCCGCTGACCCTGACCTTCGGGCCGGTGCTGACCCTCAACGTGCTGCTCACCCTCGCCTACGGGCTCTCGGCGTGGAGCGCCTACCTGGCGATCCGCCGCTACGTGCCCAGCCACGGCGCGGCCGCGGCCGGCGGGCTGGTGTACGGCTTCTCGCCGGCGATGATCGGGCACTCCCACCATCTCAACCTGATCCTGGTGTTCCTGCTGCCGTGGCTGCTGGTGCTGGTCGACGAGATCGTGGTCCGCCAGCGGCGGTCGCCGGTCTGGCTCGGCGTGGCCCTCGGCCTGGTCGCCGCGGCGCAGGTGCTGATCGGCGAGGAGCTGTTCGCCGTCAGCGTGCTGGTCGGCGGGCTGCTGCTCGCCGTGCTGGTGGCGATGCATCCCCGTTCGGTGCCGGGCCGGGCGCGGTACGCCATGACCGCCTTCGCCGTGAGCGTGGTGGTCTTCGAGGTGCTGCTCGCCGTGCCGCTGAACGCGCAGCTCACCGGCCCGGCACGGATCCACGGCGACATCACCGACGAGGTGCGCGGCGCCAGCGACCTGCTGGCGCTGGTGACGCCGAGCCGGCTGTCGGCGATCGCCCCCGATGCCGCCATCCGTTTCGGCGACCGGTTCCTGGGCAGCAAGGAGACCTACCTCGGCATCCCGCTGCTGCTCGTGGTCGCCGTGGTCCTGCTGCGGCGCCGGAGCCTGGTGGTGCGGGTCGGCGGCGCGATGCTGCTGGGCTGCATGGTGCTGTCGCTCGGGTCCCGGCTGCGCATCGGCGGACGCCCGACGTCCGTCCCATTGCCGTGGACCGTGGTGGAGTCGCTGCCACTGCTGCAGAACATCGTGCCGGCCCGGCTCGCCCTGTACACCGCCCTGTTCGCCGGGCTGCTGCTGGCGGCGGCGCTGGAGGGCCTGTGGTGGGGCGGGGGTTGGTGGCGACGGGCGCTGGCGGTGGTCACCGCCTTGCTGGTGCTCGCCTCCCTGGCTCCACCGGCACCCCTGCCTTCCAGGCCGGTGGCGGCCACGCCGCGGTTCTTCACCACCTCCGCGGTGCGCATGCTCCCGCAGGACGAGGTCGTCCTCGTGGTCCCGTTTCCCCGCAAGGGACGGGCCAACCAGGCGATGCTCTGGCAGGCCGAGGCCGACCTGCGGTTCAAGATGCCGGGAGGCTACTTCGTCGGGCCCGACCCGGGCGGTGGCGTGCTGCGCCAGGCGCCGCCGACCACCACCTCCCGCACCCTTGGCCGCATCGAGCGGGGTGGGCGCCCTCCCGAGCTGACCCCGGCGCTGCGCCGGCAGCTCGCCGAGGACTTCACCCGCTGGAGGGTCGGCGCGGTGGTCCTCGGCCCGATGCCGCACCGCCGGGTCATGGCCAGGTTCCTCACCGAGCTGCTCGGTCGCGCTCCCCAGCGCCTGGCCGGGGTGGAGGTGTGGGGCGATGCCACGGTGGCGCCAGCCACCCGCGGGACCTGACGCCGGGAGGCGACCGGTCAGCGCTTGCGGCCGACGCCGCCGTAGAACCCGCCCGGCAGCAGCGAGCTCTGGTCGTCGGGCCGCCAGCGCTGGATCTCCACCAGGCCGGGGTCGACCAGGTCGAGCCCGTCGAAGAACCGGGCGATCTGCGCGCCGGTGCGGGTCACGATGGCGGCGGTGGGGAGCTGGTACAGGCGCTCGACCTTCGTCCCCATGTCGGCCATCTGCGCCGGCGTCATGTCATGCCGCTCCGGGATGTCCCTGGTGCCATGGGAGATCGCCAGGTAGCTGCCGGGCGGCAGGGCGTCCCGGAAGCGCGCCACGATCCCCGCCGGGTCCTGGTCGTCGGGGATGAAGTGCAGGATCGCCAGCAGCAGCAGCGCGATCGGCCGCTCGAAGTCGATGAGCTTGCGGACCTCGGGGTCGCCCAGGATGGCGTCGGGGTCCCGCAGGTCCGCCTGGATGGCGACGGTGTTGTCGCCGGCCAGCAGCGCGCGGCTGTGCGTCACCACCATCGGGTCGTTGTCCACGTAGACCACGCGCGCGTCGGGCGCGATGGACTGGGCGATCTCATGGACGTTGCCGTGGGTGGGCAGGCCGCTGCCGAGGTCGATGAACTGCCGGATCCCCGCCTCCCTGGCGAGGAAGCCGACGGCCCGGCGCAGGAACGCCCGGTTGTCGCGGACCACCTCGAGGGTGACCGGCGCGATGGCGACGACCTGGTCCGCCACCTCGCGGTCGGCGGGGTAGTTGTCCTTGCCACCGAGGAGGTAGTCGTAGATGCGCGCCGGGTTCGGCACGCTGGTGTTGATCCTGGTGGTCCAGTCTTCGGCCACCCCGTCCTCCGTGGTGTGGTTACAGCTTGTCCAGGATCTTAGCGAGGAACGCCGCGGTCCTGGCCGGCGGCTCGCTGCCCACGCACAGGCTCTCCATCACGTCCAGGTAGCGTTCGACGTCCTCGCGCCGGTCGAGGTAGCTGGCGTTGTTCAGGTGCTCGACGTAGACCACGTCGGGCAGCTCCTGGTCGGCGAAGCGCAGCACGCTGAAGGCGCCCACCATGGCCGGGTGGGCGCCGGCGGCGAACGGCAGCACCTGGAGAGTCACGTTGGGCTGCTCGGCCGCCTCGATCAGCCGCTCCAGCTGGGCCCGCATCACCTTGGGCCCGCCCACCGGGCGCAGCAGCGCCGCCTCGTCCACCACCGCCCACAGGCGCGGGGCATCCTTGCGGTCCAGCAGCGCCTGCCGGCCCAGGCGGAGCTGGACCCGGTGCTCGGCCTCCTCCGGCAGGTCGTCGAGGTGGCCGCCGCCGACCACCGCGCGCATGTAGTCCTCGGTCTGGAGCAGCCCGGGCACGAACTGGCCCTCGTAGGCGCGGATCATCGTGGCCGCCGACTCCAGGTCGATGTAGGCGCGGAACCACTGCGGCAGCACGTCGCCGAGGTGGTGCCACCAGCCGGGCTCGTTGGCCTCGCGGGCGAGCACCAGGAAGTCGGCGACCTCGCCCGGGTCGGTGACCCCGTAGAACCGCAGCAGGTCGACGATGTCGCGTTCCTTGAAGCCGACCTGGCCGTTCTCCAGCCGGTGGATCTTCCACTCCGAGCCGCGGATGGCCTCGGCGGCCTGCTCGCGGGTGATGCCCTTGTCGGTGCGCAGCCGGCGGAGCTGCGCGCCGACCAGCATGCGGCGGACGGTCGGACCGCCGCCCGCCTGTGCCTCCGCCACACCTACCTCCCGCGACCACCTGCCGCGCACAGTCTGCCACGTTTGTCTGCTCCTGGCCCGTCGGGCGGGAGAACGCGCTCCGTGCCCGAGTGGTCCAGGACGGCTTCTCCCTTCGCCGCCCTGGCGGTACGACGCCGCCGGCCGAGCGAGTATGCCCGGCTCCCACCATTGATAACTAGCTGGGCCTAATTACTTGTAACTAGTTATTATGGGTGATAATGTTCTCTCTCATCCGGTTGTCGGTGCCAGTCACGGGAGGCGGACCCGTGACCACCAACGCGATCCGACTCGCGGGGGCGGCGGGCGGTCCCTCGTCACTCCGGCCCGCTCGTGGCCCGGTCACCGACTGGAGGCGCACGCGCATGGACCCGTACGAGCCCTACCTTCCCGAGCCGCCCAGGGACTGGGCGCGGATCCTCAGGCAGTCGCGGTACCGGCGCCGGCGGCCGCTGGGGCGCTGGGCGGCCGGCGTCCTGGTGCTGGCCGCGGTCGGCGCGGTGATGTTCCAGGTCGGGCAGGCGGTCGCCCCGACCCGCCCGGCCGCCGCGCAGCCTCCGGCGAACCCGGCGGTCGTCGTCGTCCCGGACGCCGGCCACGGCGCCGACGGCGCCGCCACCACCCACGCGCCGGCGCCGACCACCACGGCGCCACCGCCCAAGCCGCGGGTGCTCACGCTGGTCGCCAGGAACATCCGCACCGAGGCGGATCCCAACCGGGTGTACCTGGTCCCCGGGCAGGTGACCGCCGCGCAGGCGGCGGCCGGCGGGCGGCCCCGGTTCGTCGTCCGGCCGGGGGAGCCGCTGCGGGTGCGGGTCGACAACCAGGACCGCTACATCCACAGCTTCACCTTCGCCAAGGCGCGGGTGAACCTGGACGCCTGGGAGGGCACCGTCTCGGCCGCCACCTTCCGGGCGCCGAAGACCGCCGGCACCTACCAGTTCTACTGCCGCTACCGGAAGGTCGGCATGTCGGGGACGTTGGAGGTGCGCGGGTCGCCGGCCGGCTACCGGTAGTGCCCCTCAGCGGTCGACGATGGCCGCGTAGGCGGCCTGCCACTTGCGCTGCGGGCAGCTGCCACTTGAGTGCTCGATGGCCATCCCATACTGGGGCTGCCGGAGCGAGCTGATGGAGGTCATCGCGCTCGCCCAGGCCGGGCGCATCCACCCGCAGGTGGAGCGCTTCCCGCTGGAGCAGGCGCCGGTGGCCTACCAGCGGATGCGTGACGGCCAGCTGCAGGGCCGCGCCGTGATCACCCCATCAGCCAGCTGACCGGCAGCAGGCCACCAGGGCCACCCAGCACTCGTCATGGCGCGGCGGGCCTTAGCAGCCGAGCCGGTGGCCCTCGTGGATGCCAGCTCCCCGCGGCGGGTCCGTCTCAGCGTGGGGAGTACAGCCAGGGTTGCCTGAGGTCGAAGAACTCCGGCTCCCCGATGCTCAGCGCCGCCATCTCCTCCATCTGGGCCTTCAGCTCCGGCGGCGGCGGCTTGCGTTCGCCTTCGCGGGCCTCCGCCTCCGAGGTGAAGTACACCGCCATGGTGTAGGCCCCACCCTCGTGCCCCACCGCCACGCTGCCGAGGATCTCAGGGCGGAAAGCCGCCCACGTCGAGGAGTCCTGGCCCATGAGCTCCCGCGCCCGGTCCGGGTCGCTGCCGCGGCCCTGGATGACCTGGACGAAGCCGGCCTCATCCGGATCGCCGGTCACATCGACGGTCACGTCGCTGCTGTCCTTGAAGGTGGCCTCCCCGGTGAACAGCTTGGCGGTCTCGGCCCACCACCGGTCCTGTTCGGGGCGGTCGCTGTTGCGCCGGGCCGCCTCCTCGGAGGTGAAGCGGGCCAGCGCGATGAAGCGGCCGTCCTCGGTCACCCCGGCCGTTGTCCCGAGCCAGCCGGTCGACCCGGGCGCGACCTCCTGGGCCCATTGGTCGAGCGCGGCGCGGACCTTCCCTGGGTCGGCCACCTGTCCCTGGATCACCTGCACGAACATCAGGTCCCCCTTCGACGGCCACGCCGTCCGCTGTGCCCTGTTGACTGCGCTCGGACTCTACGACCACCCCATGCCCGGGTCGAGACCGCAACGGCGGGATGGATCGAGGACCGCCGACCGGCCCTACGCGACGAAGTTGGGGCTTCTCCAAGTACCCCCAAGAGTACGTTCTCGGACGGCCGAGGCTGCCATGGCCCCGAGGACGGCTCGGGGCGGGCGGACCGGCGGCGGAAGGGGGGATCGGCATGCGGATCCGGCGGGTCCGTGCCGTCATCGTGGTGGCGGCAGTCACGGCAATGACGCTTCTGACCGGTTCGCTGGCTCCGGCCGGGGCGACGGCTGGCCGGCCGGCCGGCCACTCTGGCAGCAACGGACGGTGCCATGCGGGCGCCCCCGGCGTCGGCGACCCCTACTATCCGCTGTACGGCAACGGCGGCTACGACGTCAAGCACTACCTCCTGAAGGTCTCCTACAGCCCCGCCACCGATCGCCTGGTCGGCGTGGCGACCATCTCGGCGCGAGCCACCGAAAGCCTCTGCGGTTCAACCTCGACTTCCAGGGCATGACCGTGCGGTCGGTGAAGGTCAACGGCAAGCCGGCGCGGTGGTCTCGCAGTCAGGACCATGAGCTGACCATCACGCCCAGGCACCCCCTCAGAGAGGGGCGGCGGTTCACGACCGTGGTCCGCTACGACGGCGTGCCGAGAACGCAGCAGATCGTCCTTCCCGGCATCACCCTCGAGGCCGGGTTCATCCACACCGACGACGGCGCGGTCGTCGCCGGCGAGCCTGAGGTGGCCGCCAACTGGTTCCCGGTCAACGACCACCCGATCGACAAGGCGGCCTACACCTTCGTGGTCACGGTGCCGGCCGGCCTGGAGGCGATCTCCAACGGCCGGTTGGTCGCCCACCGGACCCGGGGCCGCTCGACGACCTGGGTATGGAACGCCCCAGAGCCGATGGCCTCCTACCTGGCCACGGCAACCATGGGCCAGTTCGACCTGCGCCGCTACCGGACGCCGGACGGGCTGCGGATGTACGACGCGCTCGACCCCGATCTGTTCACGGAGCCGGTTGACCCGACCGACCCCGCCTCGCCGACCTATGGCGAGATCGCGCAGGGCTCGCTCTCCCGCCAGGGCGAGATCCTCGAGTTCCTCGAATCGAAGTTCGGCGACTACCCGTTCTCAACCGGCGGCGGTGTCGTCGACGACTACGACAACCTGCTCTTCGCGCTGGAGAACCAGACCCGCTCGATCTACTCCAAGTTCTTCTTCACCGACCCGATCAACGGCGACTCCGTGGTGGTCCACGAGAACGCCCACCAGTGGTACGGCGACAGCGTGTCGGTGGCGCAGTGGAAGCACATCTGGCTCAACGAGGGCTTCGCCACCTACGCCGAGTGGCTGTGGAGCGAGCACGAGGGTCTTGGGACCACCCAGGAGATCTTCGACTTCTTCTACAACCTGTTCCCAGAGGGCGACCCGTTCTGGGACGTGGTGATCGGCGACCCAGGCGTCGAGCACCTGTTCGACTTCCCCGTGTACGCCCGCGGCGCCATGACCCTCCACGTGCTCCGCAACCAAGTCGGCGACCGCGACTTCTTCCGCATCCTGCGGGCGTGGGCCAAGCGCAAGGCCGGCGGCAACGGCACCACCGCGCAGTTCATCGCGCTCGCCGAGCGCATCTCCGGCCAGCAACTCGACGAGCTGTTCGACACCTGGCTGTTCACGCCCGGCAGGCCGGCGCTCAGCCCGGCTGCGGCGGCGACCGCGGCCGCGACAGCGGCAGGCACGCCCGCCCGGACGCCGCCGGTGGTGGCCAGTCTCCTCGAGCGCGCGTCGAAGGGAGCGTTGCGGCTGCGCCGGTGACCGCGATCTCAGGCGGTGCTGCCGGGGCCGGCTGAAGCAGCGAACGCTCAGGTCCGCTGGGGGTGGTGGGCGTGACAGGATTCGAACCTGTGACCTCGTCGTTGTAAGTGATGGCGGGCTCACCGCTGTGCGACCCTGCGTTTCCGCAGCTGATCAGCGACCGTAGCCGGCGAAGTTATGTGGTCTCGTGGCCGCCCGTGCCCCGCCTGGATCGCACTCTCAGAGAAGACAGCTGGCCTGTTCGTGGCCGGCCCTCGACGCCTCAGCGGCCGGACCGTCGACAAGGTGTAGCGGCAGCGATCCTGGCCCCGGGGAGCATGGGTCGATCCGGCAGTTGTGCAACGATCTCACCGGCGCGAGCGAGAGGAGTGGACGGACGACCCACGATGCCGACCACCGCGGCCTGCTGCGCGGCCGCGCCAGCGGCGAACAGCAGGTCAGGCCCTTCGAGCTGTTCTTCGACCTGGTCTTCGTCTTCGCCGTCATGCAGCTCTCCCACCGGCTGCTGGACCACCTGAGCTTGGGCGGTACCGCCGAGACGCTGCTGTTGCTGCTGGTGGTGTGGGCGGCCTGGATCACCACGGCCTGGGTCACCAACTGGCTCGACCCGGATCTGCTGCCGGTGCGCCTCATGCTGGTCTGGGTGATGCTGGCCAGCCTGTTCATGTCGGCGGCGATCCCCGAGGCCTTCGGCGACCGCGGGCTGATGTTCGCCGCCGCCGTCGTCGCCATCCACGTGGGGCGAGCCGGGTTCGCGTTGGTTGCCCTGCGGGGCTCGCTGGAGGGGTCGCATCCGCTGACCAGGACCTTCCAGCGGACCCTGTCGTGGCACCTGGCGGCGGGGCTGTGCTGGATCGCGGGCGGGCTGCTGGACGGCCAGGGGCGCTACCTGCTGTGGGGGCTCGCCCTGACGATGAACTACGCCGCCCCCCTGATCGGCTACTGGGTCCCGGGCCTGGGGTCCTCTCGGACCCTGGAGTGGATGGTGCAGGGCCTGCATTTCGCCGAGCGCTGCCGGTTGTTCATCATCATCGCGCTGGGCGAGTCGGTGCTGGTGATCGGCGCGACCTTCGCCGGGGGCGCAACGTCGGCG
>Ga0081538_10000939_pt1 | contig 31446 bp, 30 predicted proteins | sample TabmetS5T2R1_FD_71022 | JGI IMG/M metagenome (GOLD analysis project Ga0081538, IMG submission 71022) | Tabebuia heterophylla rhizosphere microbial communities from the University of Puerto Rico - S5T2R1 | ecosystem: Host-associated > Plants > Roots > Rhizosphere ...
CGCAAGGGCGGCTCCGTGTTGGACGGCCGGACGTTCAGGTGCCAGTCGTCTGCCGTAATCGAGATGCCGTCGAGGTGCGAGACCTCGCCCTCGCGGGCGAAGTGCTCCTTCAGGCGCTGGAGGGTCAGGGCGACGTCCGAGACCGGCGTGTTCAGCTCCCCGGTAAGGAAGTAGCGATCGCGGAAGGGCCGGAGGATCTCTGAGAGCTTCTGCCCCCGCTTGGAGACGAGCTCGAGCAGGAGGAGCGCAGGGATCGTCCCCGAGTCCGCTTGGTAGAAGTCCCGGAAGTAGTAGTGGCCGCTCACCTCGCCGGCGAAGACGGCGTCCACCTCCCGCATCCGCAGCTTGATGAACGCGTGGCCGACGCGGTTCGGAAGCGCAGTGCCGCCGAGCCGCTCGACGACGTCGCGGACGGCCCAGCTTGCCCGCAGGTCGTAGATAATCGTGCCGCCGGGCTCCCTCTCGAGCAGCGTCTCAGCCAGGAGCGCGGTGACGAAGTCACCCGGGACGAACTCGCCGGTGTCGTCGACGAAGAAGCACCGGTCGGCATCGCCGTCGAACGCGATCCCGAGGTCGGCGCCCTCATCGGCCACCTTGCGGACGATGAACTCCCGGTTCTCGGGGAGGAGCGGGTTGGGCTGGTGGTCGGGGAAGGTGCCGTCGGGCTCGAAGAAGCAGCGGACGGCGTCGAGCGGGAGGCGGTCGAGAATCGGGGAGAGCATCGCTCCGCCCATCCCGTTCGCCGCATCGATGACCACGCGGAGCCTTTCCACAGCCTGAGCGTCGATGAAGGACATGACTTTCTCGACGAAACCCCTGTAAATGTCGCGCGGCTCGACCTTTCCGGCCACGTCAGGGGTCTGACCCCTGTCATGTCCCACAAGGGCAAGGGCGCGGTCGCGGATGTCGAGGAGGCCAGAGTCGGCCCCGACCGGGAGCGCGCCGCGGCGGACGATCTTCACCCCGGTGTACTCCTTCGGGTTGTGCGACGCGGTGATCGTAGCGCCGCCGTCGAGGCCGAGCTCCCCGACGGCGTAGTAGAGCATCTCGGTGCCGACCATCCCGATATCCAGGACGTCGGCTCCCGCATTGGACGCGCCACGAATGAACGCGTCCTGCATGGCCGGGGAAGAGAGCCGCATGTCGCGTCCGACCGCGATCGCCTTCGGCTCGAATTGCTCCGCGTAGGCGCGCCCGATCGCGTAGGCGCCGTCCTCGTCCAGCTCGCCGGGATACACACCCCGGACGTCGTACGCCTTGAAGACCTTCGGGTCTAGGGCCATGCCTCGGCGAGTTTACGCCGAGTCGACTCCAGTGCCTCCGGCAACACCTTCACGTCCGCCAGCACCGGCATGAAGTTCGTGTCGCCCGCCCACCGCGGGACGACGTGCTGGTGGACGTGGTCGACGATGCCCGCGCCTGCGATCCGACCCAGGTTCCAGCCGAGGTTGAATCCTTGTGGCGTCATCGCCTCGCCGAGGACCCTGACCGCCGCGGCGGAGAGGTCATGGATCTCGAGCGCCTCCTCGGCGTGCAGGCCGCCGAGGTCGCCTTCGTGCCGGTAGGGCGCGACCATCAGGTGCCCGGAGGCGTACGGGTAGCGGTTCAGGAGCGCGAAGGCGCGCTCGCCGCGGCGAACGACGAGCCCGGGCTCGTCGTCGAGCCGTTGGGCGAGGCAGAAGATGCACTCCTCCTGCTGGTCGGCGCTCTGGATGTACTCCAGCCGCCAGGGCGCCCAGAGCTGCTTCAATGCGAGCGCTCCCGCATCCCGCGCGATGCTACCTGGGTTTGGGCGAGTTGCTGCGAGTGAGTAGTCTCGCCTCGTAACTCGGGTTTCCGCGATGGCCGAAGCAGTAACCGTCCTGGCCGCGTTGATCGGAGCCGTGATCGGCTCGTTGGGCGCTGTCTGGCTGGCCGAGCGACACCGGCGCTCGGCCGAAGAGGAGGCACGACGACGCAGCCTCGTGAACCGACACCTCTTCCAACTCCAAGAGGCCGCCGACACGCTCTGGCACCGCCTCGCCAATGTTAGGCATCGCGGCGGCCGCTACGTCATGACCGACGAGTACTTCTCACAGTCGACGCTGTATGCGCTCGGAAGGGTCCTCGCCGTCGAGCGGATCCTGGGTCTCGAGGGTGTCTACCCGGAGCTCGCGGCGCTAGATCCCAACCTGAGCAGGTTTCTCAAGGACCACGTCATCGACTCGCGCCTCGACGGAACGAAGTTCTACAAGTACGACCGTCTGACGCTGGCTGAGACGTTGATCGAGGGAGAGGAAGACAGGTTCCGCGCCAGTACCTACGTCGAGTTCAGACGCCGGTACGACGACCCTAGCCTTGGAGTGCGAACCTGGCTCGCACCTGCACTCGAGAGCCTCGTGAGACTGGACGACGACGTGATCGACGCCCTGCTGACGGACCTTGCGGCGATCGCCGAGCGGCTGGAAGCGGAGACGCAGCTCCAGAGCTCGATCCGCGCGTCGACCGGGCCCTAGCTCCTGCTCGCGGTATTTAGTACCAGCCCCGCAGGCGGAAGAGCACGAGGAGCGCGATCAGCGTCACGACCTCCAGGCCGAGCCCGAGGGCGACGAACATCTGCCAGCTGGAGACGTGATCGACCATCCAGCCGAAGTTCTGCCCGAAGAACCCGGTGACGAAGGTGAGCGGGAGGAAGATCGTGGCGATCACCGCGAGCTGCTTCGTCGTCACGTTGAGGCGGTTGGAGGAGGTCGAGAGGTACGCGTCGATGGCCGCGTTCATCATCTCGCGGATGCCGTCGATCGCCTCGCCGAGCCGGACGAGGTGGTCGTAGACGTCGCGAAAGTAGCGCTCCGTATCCGTGGTCATGCCCGGCAGCTCGACGGCCCCGCCGGCGATGCGCCCGAGGAGGTCCCGCTGCGGCGCCACGACCCGGCGCAGGCGGACGAGCCGGCGCTTCATGGCGAAGATGTCTTCGAGGTGCTCGGGCTTGGGCGAGGCGAATATGTGCTCCTCGATGAGGTCGAGCCGGTCGTCGAGCTGCTCGAGCACCGGGAAGAAGTCGTCAACCAGGCTGTCGATCACCTCGTGGAGCGCGAGCGCCCCCTGCGGAAAGCGGTCGAGGTCGCGCTCGAACCGCGCGCGCAAGGCGTCGAGCGAGGGCGCGTCGTCCCTCCGGACGGTTACGAGGAACCGCTCCGAGATGAAGCAGTGGACCTCGACCAGCCCGTCCTCGTCCGGCGACCACCCGTAGACGACGAGGAAGACGAAGTCCTCGTAGTCCTCGGCCTTCGGCCGCTGCCCGAAGTGCTCCGAGTCCTCGACGGCGAGCGGGTGGAACCCGAACGGGTCGCGCAGGAGCTCGATGTCCTCCGCGCTCGGGCCGTGGAGGTCGAGCCAGAAGAACTCGTCTCTTCGGAGCTTCTCGTCGAGCAAGCCGCGGAGCTGGGACACCTCCGACCCGTGGGCAGTCGGAGCGACGAGGTGGCTGCTCACAGCCAGCGGCGCCAGCGAAAGAGCGCGAGCAGGCCCAGCCCGGCGACGATCAGGACCGCCATGATGATCCAGAACGGCGCCGTCTCGCCTTCCCCGGGCACGGCCACATTCATCCCGAAGATGCTGGCGATCAGGGTCAGCGGCAGCAGGATGACGGTCACCACCGTCAGCAGCTGGAGCCGGTACTGCTGCTTGTGCGAGATGAACGACTCGTTCGTCGACTCGAGGCCGTCGATGACCTCCTTGTAGTTGTCCAGGAGGTCCCAGACGCGTTCGGAGGCATCGACGATGTCGTCGAAGTAGACCTCGAGGTCCTCGGGCAGGAACCGCTGCGTGGAGCGCTCGAGCACCCGCAGCGTCGAGCGCTCCGGCTTGATGATCTTCCGGTAGGCGATGATCTCTTGCTTCGCGTTCGAGATGTCGCGCACGACGTCCTCGGAGCGCTCCTCGAAGATGGCCGGCTCGATCTGGTCGAGCTTCGCGCCGATCTTGTCCAGGATCGGGAAGCAGTAGTCGAAGAGGTCGTCCAGCACGTGGTACAGGAGGTACCCGGAGCCCTTGGAGAAGAGGTCCTGGCGCAGGTCAGGATCGTCTTCGCAGCGCCGGAAGAGGTGAGTGACCGGGAGCAGTTCGACGTTGGGCAGCGTGATGAGGAAGTCCTGCCCGAGGAAGCAGTCGAGCTCCGCCGCGTTCAGCCGGCGGACGCTCTTGTCGTAGACGGGGAAGTGCAGGACGAAGAAGAGGTAGCCCGCGTACTCGTCGATCTTCGGCCGCTGCCGCTTGGAGAGGACGTCCTCCATGTCGAGCTCGTGGAAGCCGAAGCGCTCGGCGAGGTAGGACACCTCGAGGGCGCCCGGCCGCTCGGCGTGAACCCAGGTCAGTCCTTCAGCGGAGAGCTCGGAGACGCGCGGCTCGGTCCGCTCGTCGACTTCGCCCGCGATTCCGCGGGCTCGTCCTCGCCGAAGGCGTGGGAGCGTCGGCCGTGCCATACGTACTGAGGGGATCGTCCAGTTGCATCTCCTGAGTACGTGATTCTACTCGCAAACCCTCGCGCGAGACGCGTCGTGGGGACAATAATCGGCGCATGATCGTGGATTGCGCGGTCTACCGGGGGGGGCGCCGGCTCGAGGGAGACCTGGGCATCCAGGACGCAGACGACGCATCAGCGCCCGAAGCTCGACGTCTACGGCGACTCGCTCTTCCTCGTCCTCAGACGCCTCGCCGCGGGGGACGACGTCGTCAAGTTCGACGAGGCTCGTGTTGGCCGGCCCGCGCTTTCGTGATCACCGTCAGGTACGGTCGGGCCGCTCTCCACGAGGTAAGGCTGGAGACCGAGAAGCGGCCGGACCTCCTGTGGACGGGTCCCGGCGCTGTCCTCTACGCCATCGTGGACCGCGTCGTCGAGAGTGGCTCTGAGCGCGTGGGCCGCTCGACCGCATGCGCCTGGTAGGAATCGAACCTACGACCTCGCGCTCCGGAGGCGCGCGCTCTATCCCCTGAGCTACAGGCGCGGAGACGCTTAGTCTACCGGGGGTGAGGCTGACCCACCGGCGCGCGACGCTCCGCCTGGCGGAGCCGTTCACCATCTCCCGCGAGACGACCGTCGAGGAGGAGGTGCTGTGGGTGGAGATTGCAGCCGACGGCGTCTCCGGGTTCGGCGAGGCCCAGCCGCAGGTTCACTACGGCGAGAGCGTCGAGGGCGCCGAGGCGTTCCTGGACGAGGCGGCGAGCGTGCTGGGGGAGGACCCGTTCGCTCTCGAGGCCGTGGGCCTCCGCCTCGCCGAGCTGGAGGGGAACCTCGCCGCCAAGGCCGCCGTCGACGCGGCCCTGCACGATCTCTGCGGCAAGCTCGTGGGCCGCCCCGCGTGGCAGCTCCTCGGGCTCGAGCGCGGCGGGCCGCCGACCTCCTGGACGATCTGGCTCGGCGATCCGGACGACATGGCGCGCCGCGCCAGCCTCATCGATCCCGGCTTCCGCCGCCTGAAGCTGAAGCTGGGCGGGCGCGACGGGCTCGACGTCGAGCGGGTGCGCGCCGTTCGGGCGGTCACCGATCTGCCGCTCCAGGTCGACGTGAACGAGTACTGGGAGCTCGACGAGGCGCTCGAGGCGGTCGGGGAGCTTGCCCGGCTCGGCGTCCAGTACGTCGAGCAGCCGCTTCCCGCAGGCCATGCGGGCGGGCCGGAGCTGAAGCGGGAATCCCCGCTCCCGATCTACGTGGACGAGGACGTGCACACCCTCGCGACCGTGGCGGAGTGCGCCGAGCGGGCGCACGGGATCAACATCAAGCTCGCGAAGAGCGGCGGCATCCGCGAGGCCGTGCGCATGGCGAACGCCGCGCGCGCGCTCGGCCTCGGCGTCATGCTCGGCTGCATGATCGAGTCCGGGCTCGGCATCGCCGCAGCGGCGCAGATCGGCAGCCTCTGCGACCACCTCGACCTCGACGGGAACCTGCTGATCGCCGAGGATCCCTGGCCCGGCGTCGACTTCACCGACGGCGTTCAGGTGCCTTCCGACCGACCGGGACTGGGAGTCCATGAAGCGATACCTGGCGCTCGCTGAGGGCTACTCGGACGATCCGCACTACGGCAAGACGACGTACGGGGTCATTCGCTACTCGCCCGATCCCGTGGTCGTCATCCTCGACTCGACCCGGGACGGGGAGACGACGGAGGGCATCCCGGTCGTCGCCACGGTCGCCGACGCGCTCACCTACGAGCCGACCACGGCGCTCGTCGGCGTTGCCGTTGCCGGCGGTCGCCTTCCTGCTGTCTGGCGCGGGATCCTCCGTGACGCGCTCGAGGCCGGGCTCGACGTCGAGGCGGGTATGCACGAGTTCCTCGCGGACGACCCGCAGCTCGCCGCGCTCGCCGCGGAGCACGGCGCCGAGATCAGGGACTACCGACGGCCTCCCGCCGACCTGAGCGTTCCCTCGGGGGAAAACCTCACCCACGGAGCCGCCGTCGTCCTCACGGTCGGCTCGGACTGCGCCGTCGGAAAGAAGACCGTCGCGGTCGAGCTCGACCTGGAGGCTCGCAGGCGCGGGCTCCGTTCGGTCTTCGTCCCCACGGGTCAGACCGGGATCATGATCGCCGGCTGGGGGATCGCCGTGGACGCGGTGGTCTCGGACTTCCTCGCCGGCGCGGGGGAGAGGCTCGTGGTCGAAGGCGCGAAGCGCGGCGACCTGCTCTTCGTCGAGGGCCAGGGCTCGATCATCCATCCGCAGTTCTCCGGCGTCACGCTGGGGCTCTACCACGGGAGCGCACCGCACGTTCTCGTCCTCGTACACCGCGCCGGCGAGACCGAGCTTGAGGGGGTGCCCGGCCATCCCATCCTCCCGCTCGCCCGGCTGGTCGAGCTCTACGAACAGCTCGCGCTGCCGGTGCGCCCGGCCAGGGTTGCCGCGATTGCCCTCAACACCGCCGGCCTCGAGGACGCCGCCGCGCAGGAGGCGATCGCGGCCGCCGCCGACGAGACAGGCCTGCCGGCCGATGACCCTGTCCGCTTTGGCCCTGGACGCTTGCTCGACACCGTGTTAGAGGCGCTGCCTTCGGGTATAACGCGCCGATGACCGACCCCAGAGTCGAGCGCTTGGCCGATCTCCTCGTCGACTACTCGCTCGCTCTGGGAGAGGGTCAGGTCGTCCGCATCGACAGCCTCGACGCCGGCGCGCCCCTCGTCCTCGCGGTCTATCGAAGCGCTCTCCGGGCACGGGCGCTGCCCTATACGAACGTCGGGCTCTCGGGCCTCGGCGAGACACTCCTCCAGCACGGCTCGGAGGACCAGCTCACGTACCTCTCGCCGATTCAGTGGGAGGAGATCGAGCAGCTCGACGCGCTCGTGACGATCTGGTCGGAGTCGAACACGCGGGCCCTGTCGCGCGTCGAGCCGGACCGTCACGCGGCGTACATCGCAGCGCAGCGGAAGCTCTCCAACCGCCGCTGGGAGCGCATCTCCAGCGGGGAGATGAGCTGGTGCGGGACGCTGTTCCCGACGAACGCGCACGCTCAGGAGGCGGAGATGTCGCTGGCCGAGTACGAGGATTTCGTCTTCGCCGCCTGCCACGTCCAGGAGGAGGACCCGGCGGCACACTGGCGCTCCGTGTCGACCGAGCTCTCGACCCGGGCGACAGAGCTGGGCTCCGCTCGGGAGCTGCGCATCGTCGGGCCCGACACCGACCTCCGGCTCGGCGTAGCGGACCGCACCTGGCTCGCCGCTGACGGTCGGTACAACATGCCCGACGGCGAAGTCTTCACGAGCCCGGTGGAGACGGACACCGCGGGCGAGATTCGCTACACGTTCCCGGCCCTGTACCACGGCCGCGAGGTCGTGGACGTACGCCTGCGCTTCGAGGCAGGCCGGGTCGTCCAGGCCGAAGCGTCGCGCGGCAACGAGTACCTCCAGTCGCTCCTCGAGATGGATGCAGGCGCACGGGTCCTTGGCGAAGTCGCCTTCGGCCTCAACTACGAGATCGACCGCTTTACCCGCAACATCCTCTTCGACGAGAAAATCGGTGGGACGATGCACCTAGCGCTCGGCTCCGGCTTCCCGCAGGCCGGCGGGCAGAACACGTCCGGCCTGCACTGGGACATGATCTGCGACCTCCGTGACGACGGAGAGGTCTACGCGGACGGCGAGCTGATCTGGAAGGCGGGACGATTCCTCGCCGAGCCTGCGCTCGACGTGGTCGAGAGCGGGGTCGGTGGCTAGCCGTCTCGAGCGCCTCGCAGGCGTCCTCGTCGATTACTCGACCCGGGTGAAGGCGGGCGATCTCGTCTGCATCGACACCGGGCCGGCGGCGGCTCCGCTCGTGCGCGAGCTGTGGAGGCGGGTGCTCGAGGCCGGCGGCCACCCACACCTCCGGCTCGACGTCGAGGGTGCCCAGGAGCTGCTGCTCCGCGAAGGGAGCGACGCGCAGCTGGACTGGGTGAGCCCGCTCCGGCGCTCCGAGGTCGAGCGCGCCGACGTGCGCATCGCGATCGAGGCCGATGTGAACACGCGCGCCAACACGAGCGTGGATCCCGAGCGGCAGGCGCGAGCCGAGCGGGCACGCGAGCCTCTTCGGACCATCCACTTCGGGCGGGCCAGCGCCGGCGACCTTCGGGCCGTCGTGACGCTCTATCCAACCGAGGCGGCCGCTCAGGACGCGGACATGTCGCTCGCCGAGTACGAGGACTTCGTCTACCACGCCGGCCTCCTCGACCGGGACGACCCCGTCGCCGAGTGGGAAGAGCTCGGGCGCGGCTACGCCCGCCTGGCGGAGTGGCTGGGCCACCGGAGGGAGATCCGCGTCGTCGGAGACGGGACGGATCTGACGCTCGGCGTCGAGGGACGGACCTGGGTGCCCTGTGGCGGTCGCGAGAACTTCCCCGACGGCGAGGTCTTCACGGGGCCGGTCGAGACGAAGGTCGACGGCGCAATTCGCTTCAGCTACCCGGCCAGCTACGCAGGCCGCCGCGTCAGCGGCGTGGAGCTGGAGTTTCGCCAGGGAGAGGTGGTGCGGGCCCAGGCCGACGAGGGGGAGATGTTCCTCCGCGAGATGCTGGCCCTCGACGACGGCGCCCGCCACGTCGGCGAGTTCTCGTTCGGGATGAACGAGGCCGTCACGGAGTTCACCGGGCACACGCTCTTCGACGAGAAGATCGGGGGCACGGTCCACTTGGCGCTGGGCGCCTCGTACCCGGAGTCCGGCGGGAAGGTGCGGTCGGCCCTCCACTGGGACCTCGTCTGCGACCTCCGCACCGGGAGCGAGGTCTACGCCGACGATGAGCTCGTCTACCGCGACGGGCGCTTCGTCGACGGCGTTCTCTGATCGCGGCCCTCGCGCCCGGGTGCCTGGTCCGGGGCGTCCGTCCGACGGGTGATCTACCATCGAACACATGTTCGCGCTGCGACCCATCCTTATCCTCTGCGCCGTCGTGACGGCGTTGCTCCTAGCCTTCGCGAGGCCGTCCAGCGGATCCGGCCCCGAGGAGCGGTACGTGGTGCGCGCCGGGGACACGCTCTGGCAGCTTGCGTCGGATCGCTACGGCGGCGACCCGCGCGAGGGCGTCTGGCGGATTCGCGAGCGCAACGGCCTGCAGGGAACGGCGCTGCAGGAAGGGATGGTCCTCTACCTGCCCGCGGGGGCAGGTGGTGCCTAGCGTGACCGCTACTGATCCGGCGGCGTCGTGCGGTCGCTTCGGAGCCCCGTGCCCGGAGCCGGCCGAGTCGCGCCGCCCTCCGTACAACTGAATAGCGCTGCAGACCCGCGCAAGGGGAGATCGAGCAGGTCCCCCGTAGACTTCGGCCGTGGATCTCGACCTCGTTTTCCTCGGGACTTCGGGTTCCGTCCCGACCGCGCGACGCGGGCTCTCGGGCCTGCTCGTACGCCGGGGAGGCGAGCGGATGCTCGTGGATTGCGGGGAGGGGACGCAGCGCCAGCTCCTGCGGTCGAGGGTCGGGCTGGTCGAGCTTCCCGAGGTCTTCCTCACCCACTACCACGCGGACCACTACCTCGGGCTGCCCGGGATGCTGAAGACCTTCGCGCTCCGCGGCCGAGAGCTCCCGCTCACGGTCTACGGGCCGCCCGGGCTGAAGGAGCTCTTCGGCGGCCTCCAGCGGATCTTCGGGAAGCTCACCTACCGCCTCGAGCTCGTCGAGCTGAGCGACGGCGACATGCTCGATCGTGGTGAGTATCGCGTCCTCGTCTTCGGCGTCGCCCACGGCGTCTCCGCCAACGGCTACGCGTTCGCCGAGCTTCCGCGCTCCGGCCGGTTCGACCTGGAAGCCGCGCGGTCCCTGGGTGTCCCCGAAGGGCCGCTGTTCGGCCGGCTGCAGAACGGGGAGACGGTGAGGGTCCCACACGGCGGCGAGGTCCATCCCGAGCAGGTGCTGGGGCCGCCGCGCCCCGGGCGGAAGATCGTGCTCGCGGGCGACACCGCGCCCGCAGCGACCGTGCTCGAGGTGGCGCGCGAGGCCGACGTGCTCGTGCACGAGGCGACCTTCGCCGAGGAGGAGCGGGAGCGCGCGGACGAGACGCTGCACTCGACGGCCGCCGGCGCAGCAGCCCTCGCCAAGGCCGCGGAGGTGCGCATGCTGGCGCTCACGCACCTCTCGAACCGCTACTTCGGGCCCGAGATCGCCCGCGAGGCGCGGGAGGTCTTCCCGGAGACAGTGGTCCCGAGGGACTTCGATATCATCGACGTCCCGTTTCAAGAGCGGGGAGGCCCCCGCCTCGTGAAGGCGGGAGCGCGACCCGCGCGAGAGGAGGCCGAGCCGGGTGGCGGGCATGGTGCAAGTGACGGTGGCCGGAGACCTGACCGAGGCGGAGGAGATCCAGACGATCCTGCACTCGGCGGGGATCCCGTCGGAGCTCCAACCCGCGGTCGAGCAGCATCCGGCGGCGCTCGATGACGCGCCGCAGAAGGTGCTCGTGCCGGAGACGTCGCTCGAGGAGGCCCAACACGCCATCGAGTCGATGACGGATCCGGACGAGCTCATTGGCGGGCGTTAGAGGAGGGCATGACGGAATGACGGCTGTGCCGCCGGCCCGCGCTGCTCGCCCCGAGGCCTGCGTCCTCGGTCGGACCTGTAGCTGATTCGCTTCAGGCGCTGTCTGCGTCCTTGCCTCGGAACGACCAAAGGACCCCGGCGACGAGCGACCTTCCGCCAGGCCCTCCGAGCCCGCGCTCCCCGGACTTCGGCCCGCTCGCGGACGACTACGACCGGCTCCGGCCGGCCGACGACAACTGGTGGGAGCTCGTCGACGTCCTCGTCTCCGAGGGCGATCTGCGAGGACGGCGGGTGCTTGACGTCGGCTGCGGGACCGGCCGGCTCTCGGTAGCGCTCGCGGAGCGGGGCGCGAAGGTCTGGGGGGTCGACCTGTCCAAGGAGATGCTCGCCCGGGCCCAAATCGCCGCGGGGAGGAAGGTGGGCCTGAAGCGCGGGAGCGCGGAGGCCCTCCCGTTCAAGGACGGCTGGTTCGAGCGGGTCGTCCTGCGGCTGGTCGTCCACCTCCTCGATCGAGCGCGAGCACTACCAGAACTCGAGCGGGTTCTCGCACCCGGGGGGCGGGCGGTGTTCGCCACGTTCACCCCTGGTCATTTCGAGTGGTACTGGCTGGTCGACGTGTTTCCCGAGATCGCCGAGATCGACCGCAGGCGCTTCCCGTCGCCTGACGTCCTCGCGGGCGAGCTGGAGCAGGCGGGGCTTTCCCCGGTGAGGACACGGTCGCTGGCCCAACGCAGCCGGCTCACGCGCGCAGAGGCGCTCGGCCGGATCCGCGGCCGGTACATCTCGACGCTGAGGCTCCTCGACGAGGAGACGTTGGCCGCCGGCTTGGAGCGCGCCGAGCGCGAGCTCCCGGAGGAGATCGACGTTCGGCTCGAATGGGCGATCGTGTCGGCCGAAAAGCCTGCCGCTCAGTAGGCGAGCGTCGTCTCGGCCCAGGCGGCGAGCTCGACGAGCTTGGTCGGCGCCGCCAGCTCGGCGCCGCTCGCGGGCTCAGGGGCGACACCACGTGCCAGACTCGAGAGCTTGGAAAGGAACACGGGCACGCCGGCGTCCCTCAGAGCGCGCCAGTGCTCGGCGAGTGAGCCCGTTCCGATCCCGTGCAGGGCCTCCGCGGTCTCGGGTCGCGCGAGCTGAACCGCGTCGCCGGCGAGGAAGAGCCGCACGTCGTGCCCCTCTTCGAGGGCGGTCCGGGCCACGAGGAACGCGAGCGCGGCGCGCGTCGGATCTTCGGGGCCGGTCGCCAGGTGACAAAAAGGCGCATGGCCTACTCCTCCTCCGACATCCCGAGGATGTCGGAGCGCGAGAGCTTTCCGACCATCTCCGGGTGGTTGCGCTCCACGTGCGCCTCGACCAGCTCGACCAGCTCGGCATCGCTCTCCGCGCGGACGACCTCGCCGCACTCGCAGTTGACGACCTTGCTCACGTCTGCCTCCTTCGCTCGCGGAGCGCCCATTGTCGCCCCGTGCGCTTGGGGATACCTTGGAGAAACGTTGGAGACCCAGGCGGGCACGAGGATCCAGCTCTGCGGGCGTCTGGTCGTCGAGCTCGTTGGCCGACGGGTGGAGGCGAAGCTGCCGGGCCGACAGGGACGGCTCCTGTTCGCCTACCTCGCCGCGACCCGCTCACGCCGGTCGACGCGCTCCGAGCTCGTCGCCGCCTTGTGGCCGCAAGGCGCGCCCGACGCGGCCGAATCCTCGCTGGCGTCGCTGCTCTCGAAGCTCCGCCGTGTCCTCGGGGCCGACCTGCTCGACGGCAAGTCCGAGCTGCGGCTGGCGCTTCCGGCGGACGCGTGGATCGACCTCGAGGCCGCAGGGGTCGCCGTCCACCGGGCGGAGTCCGCGGTCGCGCTCGGCAGCTGGGCCCAGGCCTGGGCACCTTCGCGCACAGCCCTCTACGTCGCAAACCGTGGCTTCCTCCCAGGTTTTGAGGGCCCCTGGATCGACGAGCGTCGCAGGTGGCTCGAGGACGTGCGCCTGCGGGCGCTCGAGTGCGCCGGCACGGCCGGCCTGCGCATGGGCGGGGCCGAGCTCGCGACCGCCGAGCGCGCAGGACGGGCCCTGGTCGAGGCGGCGCCGTTTCGCGAGAGCGGCTACCGGCTGCTCATGGAGGCGCTGGCGGCACGAGACAACGTCGCCGAGGCGCTCCGCGTCTATGACGGGCTGCGCGTGCTTCTCCGGGAGGAGCTCGGCGTGGCGCCCGGGCAGGCGGCGCAGGACCTCCATCGCCGCCTGCTCGCTCACCTGGACGACGTCCGGGCGAGTCGCTAGCCTGGGCGCGCACCTTTAACTCGGTCCTGCGAGGCCGGAAAGGAGTGGCTGGTGGCTGCGCCCGCCCAGGCGGAACGAATCCTGCTCGACGGAGAGGCTCTCCGCCGCACGATCGTCCGTATCTCCCACGAGATCGTCGAGCGCAACCCGAACCTCGAGCACACGGCCCTCGTCGGCATCCACACGCGTGGCGTTCCGTTCGCGCAGCGCCTCAAGCGGCAGATCGAGGAGTTCGCCGAGCAAGAGGTCGCGCTCGGCACGCTCGACATCACGTTTCACCGCGACGACGTCTACGCCCGGGACGGCAGCGGGCCGCTCCATCCGCAGCCGGTCGTCCGGGCGACCCGCCTCGACTTCCCTCTCGAGGGGATGACGTGCGTGCTTTGCGACGACGTCCTCTACACGGGGCGCACCATCCGCGCGGCGATCGACGCCCTCTTCGACTACGGGCGCCCCGCGCGCGTCCAGCTCGCGGTGCTGGTGGACCGCGGGCACCGAGAGCTCCCGATCCGCCCCGACTACGTGGGCAAGAACCTCCCGACCGCCCACGAGGAGCGGATTCAGGTGCAGCTCCTCGAAGTCGACGAGGTCGACCGCGTCCTACTCGTACCGACCCCCGAGAAGTGAGGAAACCGATGGCAGACGTCCGACCGCTGCTCCGCAGCGAGCTCCTCCCCCCGAAGAGCTCGGCCCGCAGGCACCTGATCTCGATCGCCGACCTGACGCGCGAGGACGTCGAGCGGCTCCTCGCCCTCTCGCGCACGTTCGCGCGCTCGCTCGAGCGCGACGTCAAGAAGCTGCCGACGCTCCGCGGGCGCACGGTCGTGAACCTCTTCTTCGAGTCGTCGACGCGCACGTCCTCGAGCTTCGAGCTGGCGGCGAAGCGGCTGTCGGCCGACGTGATGTCGATCAAGTCGTCGGGCTCCGCGGTCGAGAAGGGCGAGTCCCTCAAGGACACGCTCCTCACGATCGGCGCCTACGACCCCGACGTCGTCGTCATCCGCCACGCCCACATCGGGGCGCCGCACCTCGCAGCGCGGTTCACGCCCGCGCACGTCGTCAACGCCGGGGACGGGAAGCACCAGCACCCGACCCAGGCGCTCCTCGACCTGTACACGCTGGACGAGGAGCTGGGCGGGATCGAGGGGCTGCACGTCGCCATCGTGGGCGACGTCCTCCACTCCCGCGTGGCGCGCTCGAACATCCAGGCGCTCGTCCTCATGGGTGCCCGCGTGACGCTCGTCGGCCCCCCGCCGTTGATCCCGCGCGGGATCGAGTCGATGGGGTGCGAGGTCTCGCACGACATCCGCGACATCGCCGAGGCGGACGTCGTGTACGTCCTGCGCATGCAGCGCGAGCGCATGCTCGAGGGCGCGAACTACGTCCCCAGCCTGCGCGAGTACACGGCGCGGTGGGGCGTCACGCCGCAGCGGCTTCGTCCCGGCCAGAGGGTCATGCACCCCGGGCCGATGAACCGCGGCGTCGAGATCGACGCGGCGGTCGCGGACTCCCCGGAGTCGTTGGTCGAGCGGCAGGTCCGCAGCGGCCTCGTCGTCCGCATGGCGGTGCTCTACGACCTGCTGACGCAGGGCCCGGTCGAGGTCAAGGTCGCCGAGATCGAGGAGGTGGCGTGATGGGCGTGACGCTGTTCGGGAAGAACGGGCGGCAGGACTCGCTCGCCTTCGAAAACGTCAGAGTCGTCGACCCGGGGCGGGGCATCGACGACGCGCTCACGGTCACGGTCGAGCAGGGCGTCATCGCCTCGATCGAGCCGGCCTCCGCGCCTGCGAACGGAAAGGTCCTCGCGCCGGCGTTCGTTGACCCCCACGTGCACCTGCGCACGCCGGGCCGGGAGGACGAGGAGGACCTCGCTTCCGGCACGCGCGCCGCGGCCGCCGGTGGGTACTGCGCGATCCTCGCCATGCCGAACACGGATCCCGTGGTCGACTCGGCCTCGGTCCTCGGCGCCCTCACGGAGGAGGCCGAGCGCGAGGCCGAGATTCCAGTCGGGTTCCTCGCCGCGATCACCAAGGCCCAGGCAGGCGCTGAGCTGACCGAGATGGTGGATCTGACGGAGCGGGGTGCAGCCGGGTTCACGGACGACGGCCGCCCGGTCGTTGCGCCCGGCCTGATCAGGCGGGCGCTTCAGTACAGCGCCGCGGCGGGCAGGCCCGTGGCCGTGCACTGCGAGGAGCCGACCCTCTCCCGCGGCGGCCACGTCCACGAGGGGCTCGTCTCGGCGGAGCTCGGCTTTGGCGGCTACCCCTCGGTGGCCGAGAGCGTGATGGTCGCCCGCGACCTCGCCCTAGCCGGCTACGAGCGGCGGCCGCTGCACCTGCTCCACCTCTCCGCCAAGGAGTCGGTGGACGAGCTCCGCCGTGCACGGGCCGCGGGCGTCCAGGCGACCGCCGAGGTCACGCCGCACCACCTCTGCCTGACGCACGACGCCGTGCACTCGCTCGACCCCAACGTGAAGATGAACCCGCCGCTCCGCGGGGAGGAGGACCGCGCGGCGCTCGTCGAGGCGCTGCTCGACGGGACGATCGAGGCAATCGCCACCGACCACGCCCCGCACGCGCGCGAGGAGAAGGAGGTTCCCTTCGAGGAGGCGCCCTTCGGCGTCACCGGCCTCGAGACGGCGTTCTCGGCCCTCTATACGCAGCTCGTCGAGCCGGGCGTCGTACCCCTCCCGACGCTGCTCGACCGCATGAGCGCCGGGCCGGCACGCGTCTACGGGCTGGACGCGCCCACCATCGAGGTCGGCGCGCAGGCGAACCTCGTCCTCCTCGACGTCAACGCCGTCTGGCACGTCGACGAGGGCTCCTTCAGGTCCAAGTCGTCCAACTCGTGGCTCCTCGGCTCGACGCTGCACGGCCGTGTGCTCCAGACCGTTGCCCGCGGGAGGGTCGTCTACAGAGCATGAGCGGCTTCCTCGTGCTCGAGGACGGCTCGGTCTTCCGCGGCCGCTCGGTGGGCGCACTCGGCGTGGCCCACGGGGAGGCGGTCTTCACGACGGCGATGACCGGCTACCAGGAGATCGTGACCGACCCGAGCTTCGCCGAGCAACTCGTCGCCTTCACGGCGCCGATGATCGGGAACTACGGTGTCTCGCCGCGGCGGTCCGAGTCGCCCCGGCCGCACGCGCGCGCGGTGCTCATGCGCCGGGCGACCGTCTCGGAGTGGACGCGCTGGCTCCAAGGCCGGGGGATCGTCGCGCTCGAGGAGATCGACACGCGGGCGCTCGTCGTCCGCCTGCGGGAGCGCGGTGCCATGCGGGCCGCCGCGGTCGCAGGGCCCGCGTCCGTCGAGCAAGTGCTCGCTGACGTCCGCGCCCAGGCGCCGATGGCAGGCCGGGCGCTCGTGGCCGGCGTCTCCACCCGCGATCCCTACCGCGTCGGCCACGGCGCGGTGCGCATCGCCGTCCTCGACTACGGCTGTAAGCGCTCGATCGTCGATCGCCTGAGCTCCTGCGGTGTTCAGGCGACGCTGTTTCCCCACGACACGGATGCAGGGACCATCCTGGCCGAGCGGCCTGCCGGTGTCCTGCTCTCGAACGGTCCCGGAGATCCAGCGGCGCTCGCCGGCGAGATCGCGGTCGTCGGCGAGCTGCTCGGCCGCGTTCCGATCCTCGGGATCTGCCTGGGCCACCAGCTGCTGGCTCAGGCGGCGGGCTTCGAGACGTTCAAGCTCCCGTTCGGGCACCGCGGCGCGAACCACCCGGTGCTCGAGCTGGCAGGGAGCCGCGTGCTCGTCACGAGCCAGAACCACGGCTTCGCCGTGCGGGGAGACGGGCCCGCGGTCACCCACGTCTCCCTCTACGACGGCACCGTCGAAGGCATCGCGTGTCCGGGTGAGCGGGCGCGCTCGCTTCAGTTCCATCCAGAAGCCGGGCCCGGCCCGCATGACGCCTGGCCCGAGATCGAAGCCTGGGTGCAGGAGCTCGGCTATGCCGCGGCGGCCTGACCTTCGCTCCATCTGCGTGATCGGCGCCGGGCCGATCGTGATCGGGCAGGCGTGCGAATTCGACTACTCGGGAAGCCAGGCGCTCAAGGTGCTCCGCGCCGAGGGGTTCCGGACGATCGCGATCAACTCCAACCCGGCGACGATCATGACCGACCCGGGCTTCGCCGACCGCACCTACCTCGAGCCGCTCGACGCGGAGGGCGTCACCGGCGTCCTCGAGCGCGAGGGGCCCGACGCGCTACTGCCGACGCTCGGCGGGCAAACCGCGCTGAACCTCGCGCGGCGCCTGGCGGAGGATGGGACGCTGGACGAGCTCGGGATCGAGCTGATCGGCGCGAGCTACGACGCCATCTGCCGCGCCGAGGACCGGGGGCTCTTCCGCGAGACGATGGAGCGCGCCGGGCTCCGGGTGCCGAAGTCCCTCGTCGTCACTGGGCAAGACGAGCTGCCGGACGCGCTCTCGTTCCCCCTGATCCTCCGCCCGGCCTTCACGCTCGGCGGGCACGGGGGCGGGATCGCCCGAACGCCGGAGGAGCTGGAGGCGAAGCTCGAGCGTGCGCTCGGCGAGAGCCCGGTGCACCAGGTGCTCGTGGAGGAGTCGCTCGTCGGGTGGGACGAGTTCGAGCTCGAGGTGATGCGCGACCAGAACGACAACGTGGTCGTCGTGTGCTCGATCGAGAACCTCGACCCGATGGGCGTGCACACGGGCGACTCCGTCACGGTCGCGCCGCAGATGACGCTCTCCGACGAGGCCTTCCAGGAGCTCCGCGACGCGGCCGCCCGCGTGATTCGCGCAGTGGGGGTCGAGACGGGCGGGTCGAACATCCAGTTCGCGCGGGAACGGGGAAGCGGTGAGCTACGCGTGATCGAGATGAACCCGCGCGTGTCCCGCTCGTCGGCGCTCGCCAGCAAGGCGACCGGCTATCCGATCGCCAAGGTGGCGGCGAAGCTCGCCGTCGGCTACACGCTCGACGAAATCCCCAACGACCTGACGCAGACAACGCCGGCGAGCTTCGAGCCGACGCTGGATTACGTCGTCGTCAAGTTCCCGCGCTTCGCCTTCGAGAAGTTCCCCGGCGCCGACGAGGAGCTGGGGACGCAGATGAAGTCGGTCGGCGAGGCCATGGGCATCGGCCGGACCTTCACCGAGGCGTTCCTGAAGGCGATGCGCTCCCGGGAGCTCGACCCCGGCGCACAGACGCCCTGGGCGACGCTCGACGACCTGCCGGAGGGCCTGCACCCGTGGTTCAGGGCCGAGCTCGCGCGCGCCAGGAAGGTCTTGTGTTCCACGCGCACAAGCGCCGACCAGGTCGCCGACGACTGGCTGCGCCTCAAGAGGCTGGGCTGGTCGGACGCGGATCTGGCCGCCGCGTGGAACACAAGCGAGGACGAGGTGCGCCGGTCGCGGCGCTCCTGGGGTGTCCGGCCCTCCTACCGGCGCGTGGACTCGTGCGCGGCGGAGGTCGAGGCGAGCTCCAACTACCTCTACTCGACCTGGGGCGAGGAGGACGAGGCCCGCCCCGACCGGGCGCGACCGCGGGTGGTGATCCTCGGTTCCGGCTCCAACCGGATCGGGCAAGGGATCGAGTTCGACTACTGCTGCGTGCACGCCGTCAAGACGTTCGCGGCGCTCGGGTACGAGACCATCATGGTCAACTGCAACCCCGAGACGGTCTCGACCGACTACGACACCTCCGACCGCCTCTACTTCGAGCCGCTGCGGGTCGAGGAGGTGCTCGAGATCTGCGCGCGGGAGGAGCCCGAGGGCGTCGTCATCCAGTTCGGAGGGCAGACGCCCCTGAAGATCGCCCGCGCACTCGACCAGGAAGGCATCCGGATCCTGGGGACGCCGCACGAGGCGGTCGACCTCGCCGAGGACCGGGAGCGCTTCGCCGGCCTCTGCGGCCGGCTCGGCATCGACGTCCCTGCGTGGCGGACTGCCCAAAGCCCCGCCGACGCCGTCGACGCCGCGGAGGCCGTCGGCTACCCGGTGCTCGTGCGGCCGTCCTACGTCCTGGGCGGACGGCGGATGCGCGTCTGCTACGGGCCGGAGGACGTCGCGGCCGCCGCCGAGGGCGCCGGGCGCGTGCTCGTCGACCGCTTCCTGGAGGGCGCCGTCGAGCTGGACGTCGACGCGCTCTGCGACGGTGAGGAGGCGTGGGTGGCGGCGCTCATGGAGCACGTCGAGGAGGCCGGCGTCCACTCCGGCGATTCCTCCTGCGTGCTGCCGCCGGTCGGGCTGCCGCCGGAAGTGCTCGAGCGCTGTCGAGCCACGGTGTGCCGGCTGGCGCCGGCCCTCGGCGTCGTCGGGCTCATCAATGTTCAGCTCGCGCTCCAGGACGGTCTTCTGTTCGTGCTCGAGGCGAATCCGCGCGCCTCGCGCACGGTGCCGTTCGTTTCCAAGGCGCTGGGCGTGAATCTCGTCGCGGCGGCCTGCCGCCTGGCCGCCGGGGCGCGCCTGTCCGAGCTGCACGTCGCCGAGAGCGAGCCGCCGCGACACGTGTCCGTGAAGGCCTCTGTCTTCCCGTTCGCGCGCTTCCCGGGCGCCGACGCCGTTCTCGGCCCCGAGATGCGCTCCACCGGCGAGGTCATGGCCAGCGCCGCCGACTTCCCGACGGCGTTCGCGAAGGCCGAGCGCGCCGCCGGCCGGCCGCTTCCGACCGGGGGGACGGCGTTCCTGTCGGTGCGGGAGGGTGACAAGCCCGCCGCCGTCGCCCTCGGGCGGAGCCTCGCCGCCCTCGGGTTCGGGCTCTGCGCGACCGGAGGAACGGCGGCTGCGCTCGCAGCGGCCGGGCTGGCGGTCACGCACGTGCGCAAGGTGTCGGAGGACGGGGACGGGCCCACGGTCGTCGACCTCGTTCGCCGGCGGAAGGTCGAGCTCGTCGTCAACACGCCCGACGGCCGGGACGCCCGCTCCGACGGCTACCTGATCCGCGAGGCGGCGCTGCTCGCGCGCGTCCCGTGCGTGACGACGATCTCCGGCGCCGCGGCCGCAGTCGAAGCGATTGCACGCGCAACTCGCGGTGAGACCCTCTCGCTCCAGGAACGTGTCGCTCAGCCCGCGTAGAGTCGCCGTCGTCGCGATCGAGTCCGTCGGCCCGTACGCGCTCGTCCGCCTCCAGCGAGGCGGGCTCGAGCCCGGGATCCCCGGTCAGTTCTTCATGCTGCGGCCGCGAGGGCTCCTGCTCCCGCGGCCGATGAGCCTTTGCCTCGCGCCGCCCGGCGAGCTCGCCTTCCTGGTCGATCCGATCGGCCGCGGCTCGCGCGCGCTTGCCGGGCTGGAGGCCGGGGAGGGGGTCGACATTCTCGGCCCGCTCGGCAACGGCTTCGGCCTCGACGTCGAGCGACCGCTGCTCGTGGGCGGAGGCATCGGCGTCGCGCCGTTCCCGTATCTCTCCGAGCGCCTCGGTGGCCCGCCGGCGATCCTCGGCTTCCGGACCGCGGAGCACGCCGAGGCGGCCACGCTCGTGCCCAACGCCGAGGTTGTGCTCGAGCCGGCCTACGTCACCGAGGCGTTCGTGCCCGGCCACGACGTCCTCGCGTGCGGCCCCGAGCCGATGTTGGAGACCGTCCGCGGGCTGGCCCCCGACGCACAGCTTGCGTGGGAGGCGCCGATGGCCTGCGGGTACGGAGCGTGCTACGGGTGCGCCGTCGAGATCGACGGCCGCCTGGCGCGGCTCTGCGTCGAGGGCCCGGTCCTTGGCGGCCACGCCCAGGTGCCTGGCACCGGGACACGTCTGCAGGGGGCGGTCGCGTGATCCTCAACGCCTCCGGCTGCCTCGACGCGCTGACCGCGCCGGACGTCGCGCGGGCGCTCGACGCGTTCGTGACCAAGACGGTCACGCCGCTCCCGCGCGAGGGCAATCCGCCCGTGCGGATCGCCGAGACCGAGGTCGGGATGCTCAACTCCATCGGCCTGGCGAATCCCGGCATCGACCGCTTCCTCGACGACGTACTCCCACGCCTGCTCGCGGTCGGCCCGGCGGTCTGGGTCTCCGTCGGCGGCTTCGCCGCGGAGGAGTACGCGGGCCTCTGCGCGCGGCTGGACCGGACCGAGGCGGCCGTGCTCGAGCTGAACCTCTCCTGCCCCAACGTCGCTGCCCCGGAGGACGAGGCGACGGCGATCGTCAGGGTTGCCCGCGCAGTCACGGACAAGCCGCTCTACGCGAAGCTCGCCCCGGGCCTTCCCGACCTGCCCTCGGTGGCCGAGGCCGCGGCCGCGGCCGGGGCTGACGGGCTCTCGCTCGTGAACACGATCCGCGGCCTGGCCCTCGACCCGGAGACCCTGCGGCCGCGCCTCGGCACTACCTCCGGTGGCCTCTCGGGGCCCGCGCTGCGGCCGGTCGCGCTTGCCGCGGTCCATGCTGCCTACCGGGCCACGGGCCTCCCGATCGTCGGCATGGGCGGCGTGGAGACGGGCGCCCACGCGCTCGACCTGATCGCCGCCGGCGCATCTGCCGTGGCGCTCGGGACCGTCCTCTTCGCCGACCCGGGAGCGCCTGCGAGGGTGCGGGAGGAGCTCCGGGCCGAGGCCACCCGGCGCGGGTTCCAGCGACCGGCGGCCGCCCGTGGCGTTGCCCATGCCGGTGTTGCCAGTACTGCTGACGCCGACTCGACGGAGGCCGGACGGGTCGGGTTGAAGGTCTGAGGGGCGCTGTTAGAATGCCGCGCCATGCACGGCACGAAGACGCAGGTCCAGGCGCCCCTTCGCTCCCTGGATCAGCGAATGGAGGCGCTCCGCCGGGCGAATGAGATCCGCGTCAAGCGCGCCAAGCTGAAGAAAGACCTGAAGGCCGGCTCGGTGCAGATCGAGTCCATCCTCCGGAACCCACCGGGCTACGTGGAGACCGCGAAGGTCTTCGACATCCTCATGGCCGTCCCGAAGTTCGGGCGCGTGAAGGCAGCCCGCTTCCTGAACCAGTGCCGGATCAGCCAGTCGAAGACCGTGGGTGGGCTCTCCGACCGCCAGCGCGCAGAGCTGGTCGCCCTGCTCCGCCGCTGACGTGCGGCCACGGCTCTTCGTCGTCACCGGGCCGTCCGGCGCCGGCAAGGGCACGCTGATCCGGAAGCTCGTCCACGAGCGAACCGACCTGGCCGTGGCGGTCTCGGCGACTACGCGCGCGCGGCGTCCCGGCGAGGAGGACAGCCGCGACTACCACTTCCTCTCGGAGGAGGAGTTCCTGCGCCGGGTCGAGGCAGGCGACTTCGTCGAGCACGTCGAGTACGTCTCAGGCCACCGCTACGGCACGCTCCGGGAGGAGGTCGACCGCATCCTGGCGTCCGGGCGGAGCGCAGTGCTCGAGCTCGAGACGGAGGGAGCGAAGGAGGTGCAGCGCACCTCGCCCGACGCCGTCACCATCTTCGTCCAGGCGCCGAGCTTCGGCGAGCTCGAGCGCAGGCTGCGCGAACGGGCCACGGAGAGCGCGGGGGAGATCGGCGAGCGCCTCGAGCTGGCGCGCCGCCAGGCCCAGGAGGCCGGCGACTTCGACCACGTGGTCACGAACGACGACCTGACGCGCGCCGTGGGTGAGCTCGGAACGATCGTGGACAAGGAGCTCAGAGCTCCTGAGGCAATGGGGCCTCGTCGCCGGGGTGCGATGGTCGTTCCGAGGCAAGGACGGAGGGAGCGCCCGTAGCCATTGCTACGGGCGCGACTGAGGACGCCGTCCTCGGGGCGAGCAGCGCGGCGCGGCGGCACAGCGCCTCATTGCCTAGGAGCTCTCGGAGTTCCGAGCGCTGCAGGTAAGCTTCGAACGCCATGATGCATCCACGAATCGACGATCTCCTCGTCGCGGCCGACGGCTCGCGCTACGGGCTCGTGATCGCAGCGGCCAAGCGCGCGAGGCAGATCAACAACTACCACCATCAGCTCGGTGAGGGCACGTTCGACGACTTCGCCCCGCCCCTCGTCGAGTCCAGGTCGAAGAACTACCTGACCATGGCCCTCGAGGAGATCTCCGAGGGCAAGATCACCATCTCGTACTCCTAGAGCGCAGGAAGGCCCGGCGGTGGCCCGCGTGCTCCTAGGCGTGACCGGCGGGATCGCCGCCTACAAGGCGTGCGAGCTCCTCCGGCTGCTCGTGAAGGACGGGCACGACGTCACGCCGCTGCTCACGCCCGATGCCGAGCGCTTCGTCACCGCGCACACCTTCGAGGCGCTGGCGCGCAAGGAGGCGGCGCGCGAGCTCTACTCACACCTGGTCGCCGCCGACCTGCTCGTGGTCGCGCCGCTGTCGGCGAACACGCTCGCCAAGCTCGCCCACGGGCTCGCCGACAACGTGCTCACCCAGGCCGCGCTGGCCGTGCGGAGCCCGGTTCTCGTCGCGCCGGCGATGAACGTCCGCATGTGGGAACACCCTGCGACCCAGGACAACGTCCGCCTGCTCCTCGCGCGCGGCGTCCACGTGATCGGGCCTGCGGAGGGAGAGCTCGCCGAGGGCGAGCATGGGCCGGGGCGGATGAGCGAGCCCGAGGACATCTTCGCCCGCTGCCTCGAGCTGCTCGGCGCCGACGGGCCGCTGCGCGGGAAGCGCGTGCTCGTGAGCGCGGGGGGGACCCGGGAGCCGCTCGACCCGGTCCGCTTCGTCGGCAACCGCTCCTCCGGGAAGATGGGCGTCGCGGTAGCCCGCGAAGCTCGGAAGCGCGGCGCCGAGGTCACGCTGGTCGCCTCCAACCTCGCCGTGCAGGCGCCCGACGGTGTCGAGCTGGTGCAGGCGCCGGCGGCCGCTGACCTCGCGCGGGAGGTGCTCGCCCGCGACGACGCGGACGTCGTCGTCATGGCGGCCGCGGTCGCCGACTACCGACCGGCCGAGCCCGCGGCCGGCAAACGGCCGAAAGGCTCGGAGACGTGGACGGTCGCCCTCGAGCCTACGGAGGACGTGCTCGCCGAGCTGGGAGCGCGGCGGCGGAATGGGCAGATCCTTGTCGGCTTCGCCGCGGACGAGGGCGACGAGGGCCTGGCGCGGGCGCGCACGAAGTTGACAGAGAAGCGAGGGAACCTCTTCGTCTACAACGACGTATCTCGTTCTGACATCGGGTTCGACTCGGACTGGAACGAGCTCGTCCTCCTCACCGCGGCAGGCGAACGGCTGGTGAGCAGGCGAAGCAAGGAGGAATGCGCTGTGGCTATCCTCGACGAGATCGAGGCGCTGCTGAGAGGGGAGTAGATGGACGAGCAAGCCGTCGAAGCGAAGCAGGACGTACAGGCGTCGGCCGCGGCGCCGCTCGCGCAGAAGATCATCGAGAACCTCCGCCGGGTCATCCACGCGCCGGACGAGACGCTCGAGTTCTCCGTCCTCTGCCTGCTCTCGGAGGGCCACCTGATCATCGAGGACTTCCCCGGCGTCGGGAAGACGACCCTGGCCAAGTCGCTGGCGCGCTCGGTCGACTGCTCGTTCTCCCGCCTCCAGTTCACGCCGGACCTGCTCCCGTCGGATGTCACGGGCGTCAACGTGTTCAACCAGCGCTCCAACGAGTTCGAGTTCAGGCCCGGCCCGGTGTTCGCGAACATCCTCCTCGTCGACGAGATCAACCGCGCCTCGCCCAAGACCCAGGCGGCCCTGCTCGAGTGCATGCAGGAGCGCCAGGTGACGATCGACGGCGTCTCGTACCAACTGGCGCCCCCCTTCATGGTCATGGCGACCCAGAACCCGATCGAGTACGAGGGCACCTACCCGCTGCCGGAGGCCGAGCTCGACCGCTTCACGATGCGCATCGCGATCGGCTACCCGCCGCTCGCCGACGAGGCGCGCATGCTCACGGAGAATGCCGCCGAGACGCCGCTGGACAAGCTGGACTGCGTCGTCAGCGCCCAGGAGGTCCTGGGGGCGATCGAGAGCGCCAAGAGCGTCTTCGTGGAGGACAGCCTCAACCGCTACGTCGTCGCCGTGCTCCGCCACACGCGCTCGGATTCCCGGCTCTACCTCGGGGCGAGCCCCCGAGCGGGCCTCGCGCTCCTGCGGGTCGCCAAGGCGAAGGCGCTCGTCTCGGGCCGCGACTTCATCGAGCCGGACGACATCAAGCTTGTGGCGCCGACGGTCCTCGCGCACCGGCTCATCCTTTCGCCCGAGGCCCGCTCGAGCGGTCTCGACGCGGAGGAGCTCGTCCGGGACGTCATCGAGCGCACGCCCGTCCCGGTCTAGGCGATGCTCGGCCGGCGACCCGTGCACTCACGGCTGGTGGCCACGACGCTGCGCCGGATCGTCGCGCTCGTTCTTGCGCGTACTTCGCAGTACGCGCTGCAAACGATCGCGGCGCCCGGCTTGGTCGTGACCATCCCCGCCGAGCACACGGGCCACCGGCCGAACATCCGATGCTGACCGACCGGGGCCGGTGGATCCTCGCCCTCGGAGGCGGGATCTACCTCGCCGCGTGGGCGCTCGGGTCGAAGACGCTCTACCCCGTCGCCATCGGCCTCGTCCTCGCGGTCGTGGCCGCGGCGCTCTGGGTACGGCTCCTCAAGCGCCCCATGGCCCTCCGCCGGAGCCTGGGGCGCGGCGATCGCCTCGCCGGCGACGACGTGCCCGTGCAGCTGGAGCTCGACACCGAGGGACTCGCTCCCTCGGGAACGCTGCTCCTGCGCGAGCGGATCGCGCGCCTCGGCGAGCGGGAGACGCCGCTCGTCCGCCGCCACGGGCGTTTGCGCGGCCGCTACCTCCTGCGCCGCGTCCCTCGTGGGCGCTACCCGATCGAGGAGACCGAGGTCGTCATCGAGGACCCGTTCGGCCTCGAGCGTGTGGCGGTGGAGCTGCCGTCGACGTCGTCGATCCTCGTCTATCCGCGGCTCGTGGACGTGGACAGGCTCTTCTCGGAGTCGGGCGCCCGGACGCCCGAGGGTCGCAGGCTCCTCCTGCGCCGCCCGTCCGGCTTCGACCTCCACAGCGTCCGGGACTACCAGCAGGGCGAGTCGCTCCGCCGCGTCCATTGGCCCACGACGGCCAAGCGGGGGCACCTGATGGTGAAGGAGTTGGAGGACTCGCCGCGTGACGAGGCGGCCGTGTTGCTCGACGCCGACGCGAGCGTCGTCGTCGGCGACCCGCACGACTCGAGCTTCGAGCTGGCCGTCCGCGTTGCCGGGTCCATTGTGAAGTCGCACGCCAGCCGCGGCAGGCGTGCCGCGCTCGTCGTCAACGGCTCGCGCCCCGTCTACCAGCGCGTGCACTCCTTCGACGGCGACTGGCACCGCGCCCTCGAGATCCTCGCTGCGGTCGAGGCGGACGGTCACGCCCCGGTCGCGAACATGCTCGCTGACGAGGCCGGGCCGGCCGCGCGGGCGATCGAGCTGACGGTGGTGACGTCGGCGCTCTCGCCGCGGCTGGTCGAGCGCCTCGCGCATCGGGCGCTCGCGCACCACGGGGCGAGCCTCGTCTACGTGGACCCCGCGAGCTTCGCGGCAGCGCCGTCCGACGTGCCGGTGGCTTCAGGGGCCCAGCTCCTCCGCCTGGAGCGCGCAGGAGTCCCGGTCCTCATCCTCCGCCGCGGCGACGACATCGCGGCCAAGCTGTCCGCCGGGGAGCTTCGGGCCGTTGGTTAGGCGCGCCGCCCTAGTTGCGCTCGTTGCGGCCGTCGTCACGGTCTCGTGGACGCGAATGGAGTCGCTGTCGGTCTCCTGGCGCGACTGGCTGCCGATGATCCTCCTTGCGCTGCCGCCGATTGCCGCGATCGCGCTCGGCCGCTCGCGGCTCATCGTTGCCGTGGTGCTCGCGCTCTCGACGCTGCTCGCGTGCGCGGTCGCGTCGGACATCCCGCTCTCGGACGCGCGGCCGGGCGACCGCCAGCGCGACTTCTTCGGGCCCGTCCTGGACGAGATCAGGCAGGGGTTCCTCGACTTCTACGAGACGCAGCTCCCATTCGACCGGCTCGACTTCCCGCTCATGCACACGGTCGTGCTGCTCGCGATCTTCGGCTTCACCACCGTCGTGGGCATGCTCGTGATGGCGCGGCGGCCGGTCGGCGCCGCGCTCGGGCTCGTCGTCGCCGTGGCGTGGCCCGCGACCCTGATCCCGGGCTCGAGCCCGCTCCGAGCCGGCAGCCTCGCGCTCGTGGGGGTGCTCGCGATCCTCTTCCTCCTCAGGCGCGAGGAGCCGGTCCGTGGCCTCGGACAGGCGGCCGGCGTCGGCGCCGTGCTCGTCCTGCTGGCAGGGGTCCTGTCCACCTCCGACGCCGTCGCCAAGTCGGCGTTCCTCTCCTGGCAGACCTGGGATCCGTACGACCGCCCGACCGAGCCCGTGTCGGTCTCCTACGTCTGGCAGGCGAACTACGACGGGATCACGTTCCCGGAGACTCCGACGACGGTGATGAGGGTGGAGGTCTCCGGGGCGCGGCGCTCGCTCTACTGGCGGGCCACGACCCTCGACGACTACACGGGCCAGGTCTGGGACGAGGACCTGCAGCTGGGCGAGGAGAGCGAACGCGAGCAGATCGACGCCTCGAGCCCGCTCCTCCCGGAGGCGGCCGCCGACGAGGAGCAGTGGGTGCGGCAGGACATCACGATCGAAGCCCTGCGAGACCAACATCTCCTTGCGTCTGCCCAGCCCGTGCGCTGGCGCCCGGGGACGGACGCGCCGGTCGCCGACGCAAGCGGCGACGTGGTCGTGGTACCTGACTCCCTTCGGCGCGATCAGCGCTACACGGTCTGGAGCTACGTGCCTCGGCCGAACCCGAGCGAGCTCAACCGCTTCAAGGGCGACTACCCGGCCGAGGTCGAGGGCTACCTGGAGGTCGTCTACCAGCCGGTTCCGGAGTGGGGGACGCGGAACCGCGACACCCTCATGGCGGGCTTCCTAGCCTCGGAGGAGTTCGACGTGTCCGTACTCGAGTCCGTCTACGAGGCCGCGCAGGGCGTCACCAGCGGCGCCCAGTCGCCGTACGAGGCGGCCGCCCTCCTCGAGGTGTGGTTCCGCGAGGCCGGCGGCTTCACCTACGACGAGCAGCCGCCCGCCCCCATCGGCGGCACGCCGCCGCTCGTCGCCTTCGTGAACGAGGACAAGCGCGGGTACTGCCAGCACTACGCCGGGGCGATGGCGCTGATGCTGCGCCTCCTCGGCGTCCCGGCCCGCGTCGCCGTCGGCTTCACGAGCGGCGAGTACGACGAGGACGACCAGGAGTGGAGTGTCAAGGACACGAACGCGCACGCGTGGGTCGAGGTCTGGTTCCCGGAGTTCGGCTGGATCCCGTTCGACCCGACGCCGGGCCGCGGCCAGCTGTCGGCGACCTACGCCGTCTCTTCCCCCGCCTTCAACGCCGGCGACGCGGCGAATATAGCCTTCGACGAGCGGCTCCAGGGGATCTCGCCGGCGCAGGCGGAAGCGCTCCGCGCGGCGGCGAACCGGCCGGGCCTCGAGGACGCTCGACTCGGCAGCGGCTCGAGCGGCACCCTCAGGGTCGTCCGCGACCGCGGGCCGAGCATCTTCCTCCTGGCCGCGCTTGTCCTGGGAGGGGCCTTCGCGGCGATCGTCGTCCTGAAGGCGATCCGCCGGAGCGCGCGGTTCGCCTCGCGCGACCCGCGCGCGCTCGCGTCCGCCTGCCGCCGGGACGTCGTCGGCTTCCTCGCCGACCAGGGCGTCGAGCTGCCTACGAGCGCGACGATGCCCGAGATCGGCGCGATGCTCGACCGCTACTACTCGATCGACGCTCAGCGGTTCGTCCGCGACGTCACCGTGGCGCGGTTCGGCCCGCCCGGGCAGGCGGGCGCCGCGCTCCGCCGCGCCCGGCGCGAGCTCCGCACGATCCGCCGCGGCCTGCGCAGCCGGCTCGGCTACGTCAGCCGCCTGCGCGGCGCGGCCAGCCTTCGCTCGCTCTCTGTCTAGTCTCCTAGACCTTCGTCCGCTCGGCAGAGCGGGGCGCGTGCCGTAAGGTGGGAGGAGTGCCATGAGCGAGACCTACGACCTCTACCAGCAGGGCCGCGACCACCTCGCGGCGGGGCAGGCGGCCCAGGCCACTGTGGCCCTCGAGAAGGCGAAGAAGCGGGAGCCCCGCAAGGCGTCCATCCGGGAGGCGCTGGGCATCGCCTACTACCGCATCCGCCGCTTCGCCGAGGCCGAGGAGGAATTCCGCACGATCCTCGAGCTGCAGCCCGTCGACCACTATGCGCACTTCGCGCTCGGGCGGTGCCTGGAGAAGCAGGGCCGCCCGGCGGAGGCTGTCGGGCATTACCGGCTGGCGAGCTTCTTCCGCCCGCAGAGCCGGGACTACCGGCAGGCGCTGGCGAAGCTTCAGGACTAGGCGCGAGTGCGGGCGGTCGTCCAGCGCGTAAGCGCCGCCCAAGTCCTCGCCGACGGCGAGACGGTAGGGGAGATCGGGCGCGGGCTCTGCGTGCTCCTCGGCGTCGCGGCCGAGGACGACGAGTCGGTGGCGGACCGCCTCGCCGGCAAGGTCGCCCGCCTCCGAATCTTCGAGAACGAGGAGGGGAAGTTCGACCGCAGCCTCGTGGACGTCCACGGCGCCGCGCTCGTCGTCAGCCAGTTCACGCTGATCGCCGACACGGCCAAGGGCAACCGCCCGAGCTTCACCGCCGCGGCGCCGCCCGCGCAAGCCGAACGGCTCTACGATGGCTTCTGCGAGTCGCTCCAGGCGCAAGGGGTCGACGTTGCGAAAGGCCGCTTCGGCGCGCGGATGGTGGTGGAACTGGCCAACGACGGCCCGGTCACGATCGTCCTCGACGCCTAGAGAGGTCGGTTCCGGAACGCTTAGTCGAGGACGGCCGGATCGTCGACCTCGACCTCGGCTTCGCGTGGCGGCTGAGTCAAAATGCGACGATGACAGGTGTACGGGCGAAGGGGCTCGGGTCGCCTGACACGACGCGCGTCTTCGTTGACGGAAGCATGAGGGGCGTCGTCGACCTCAACGGCGTCAGGATCGGGCGCGGCGTTTACAAGCCTGGCTGGCGTTGGTCGCAGCACGTTCAGCCACTCTTGGGGAAGCCGTCGTCGGCGCATACCGGGTACGTCATCTCAGGCCGAATGGTCGTCCGCGCGAGTGACGGGACTGAGGCTGAGCTCGGGCCTGGGGATGCGTTCGTCGCCGACGAGAACCACGATGCGTGGGTTCTAGGCGACGAACCATGCGTCGCTCTTGACTTCCACTCGTCGTAGCGACCCCTGGACATCGTCTCCCGGACGCTCAGCACTTCGGCCCGGCGGTGGCGGGAGGGAACCTTCGTAGGCATCGCGTTCGTACCGTTGAAGGTGATACAGACGCGGCTCACATGGGTTGTCGTCGCCGGGGTGGCTGCGCTGCTCGTCGCCGGAGTTGTGGATGCGCTTCGCTCATCGGGGTCGCCAGCTTCCTCGTCGAAGGCATCGCCCGCGCCACAACAGCCAGTAGCGGATCAGATCAGCCTTCCAACCCAGGAGGAAGACACCGCCCCGCCTCCCTGTACGGCACAGCAACTCGGCCTGAAGATCGAAAACCTCGGGGGCGTTGCCGCGCTCGCCTTGGTTCACGTCTGGGCGGGGCCGTGCCGCACACCTCGTCTGCCGATCGAAGTCGCCGTACTCGATCGGGCTGGAGAACCCGTGGAAGGGACTATTGGCATCCAACCTACTTTCGCACCGACGACCCTGTCTCCGGACGGGGAGTTGAGCGCGCCGTTTAGCCTCGTGTACCTCTGCGGTGAGCCAAAGCCCGTCCGAGTCGCTGCGGAGGCGGGGCCGTACGCGGCCACGGGACGGCTTCCTCGTCGTTATGCGGCTTGTCTGGAGGATCTCGGCCCATAGGCTGGTGCGCGATCGACCGGCGGGATTCCAGGCCCGCCGGCCCGGTCACGATCATCCTCGATGCAAACATCACGAAACCCGCGGGAACGGGTGGGCCGCTGCTATCCTGACCGGGACATTTCCCCAGGTAGGAGAAATGGGCGCGCGGCGCCCATTTTTTGCGAGAAGGAACGAAATGCAGGTTCACGAGAAGGAACGACAACTCCAGCGCGAGGTTGCTGCGACGGTCGAGAGCCGGCTGCCGGACGTCGAGGTCCTGGCCGCCGAGCTCGGCGGGCCCGAGCGGCTGACCGTCTACATCGACCATCCGGACGGGGTCGACCATGCGCTCTGCGAGCAGGTCACCGACGTCCTCCGCAGCTACCTCGACCACTACACGCTCGACGTCTCCTCGCCGGGTCTCGAGCGCCCGCTCCGGTCGCCCAAGCACTTCGCCGGCGTCCTCGGCAGGCGGGCGGCGATCCGCACGACGCACGACGTCGCGGGGCGCAAGCGCTTCCGCGGCGAGGTGGTGTCCGCCGACGAGCGCGAGGTCA
>Ga0081538_10000940_pt1 | contig 31406 bp, 35 predicted proteins | sample TabmetS5T2R1_FD_71022 | JGI IMG/M metagenome (GOLD analysis project Ga0081538, IMG submission 71022) | Tabebuia heterophylla rhizosphere microbial communities from the University of Puerto Rico - S5T2R1 | ecosystem: Host-associated > Plants > Roots > Rhizosphere ...
TCCCGCGTTCTATCGCATCCAAGGCGCGTTGCTGCTGCAACAGTCTCCAGACAACCGCGGCGTTTATTCTCTACCTCGAAAATTATCTCGGCGTTGGTCGAGTGTACATGCCGTGATGCGGGCTATTCTTAGCAACCTTTTGCGCACTGCAAACGAAAGGAGGGGTTATGAAACGCGCTCTGTTAATGCTGTTGTTACTGGGTGTTGGCATTGGCGTGACAACGCCGTCGTATGCACAGGAGCTGATCCATGGCGCCCTCACTGCCATGGGCGGGGCCGACGCGCTGACGCAGGTGAAAACACTCGTGGTGAAGGGCACCGTGCGGTTCTGGGAGCCGGAGCAGTCGATGGTGGCCAGCGGCGAGCCGCGGCATGCGGCCGATGCGACCTTTGAGATGACGGGCGACTTCACGGCACATGCGGTGCGCGTGGACTGGGTGAAGAATTTCCTCTACCCGTCACCGCGCACCTTCCAGTTCAGCGAGATCATTACGCCCGAGGCCGGCTATGTCATTGGCATCGACAGCAACGGGCGTAATAAGCAAAACCGGGAGACAAACCCGCCAGGGCATGCCATGTCTGGCCTACGGTTTACTGCTACGCAGCGCGAACTGCGGCGTGCTTCGCCCTCGCTGCTGCTCGACATGCGTAACCATCCCGACAAAGTGAGCGCTAGTCCGGCCATCACCATCGGCAGCGTCACCTATCCGGCGCTCACCTACCAGCCCGGCCCATACGCCTTCATCGTCATGTTCGATCCGCAGACACGCCTGCCGGCGCGCATCCGCACACTCGACTACGACAACGTCTGGGGCGACTCGACGTACGACCTGACGCTGGCTGACTGGCGCACGCTGGGCGGCGTGCAGATCGCCACGAGCCAGCACTACGAGTTCAACGGCAAGGTCGTGGCCGAGATCAAGATCACGGACGTGCACGCGAATACACCACTGCCGGCCGGCCGCTTCGAGGTTCCCGCCGCGCTGCAAGGCACCGCACCGAAGCCAGCGAGCGGCAATGTGCCCTATCAGTGGGTGCTGCGCCGCCAGTTCATCGGCACCTACCTCGATTCTGACCACCCGAGCTTCGACACGCGTGCCACCGACGGCTTACGGCTGGTCGAACTCGCGCCCGGCGTGCAGCACGCAGTCGGTGGTTCGCACCACAGCCTGATCGTCGAGCTAGGCGATGCCCTGGCGGTGTTCGACGCGCCGGTAAGCGACTGGCAGGCGAACTGGACGATCGCTGCGGCCCAGGCGAAGTATCCTGGCAAGCCCATCAAGTACCTGGTGCTCACGCATCACCACATGGATCATGTCGGCGGCTTCCGTGCGTATGCGGCTGCCGGTGCGACTCTTGTCGTCGGCAAGGGCAACGCCGACCACTTCCGCAAGATGCTGGCGATGCCGTTCACCCGCAACCCCGATCTCACGCCGCGCGATCTGAGCAAAACGCCCATAGTCGAAGTTGCCGATAAATACACAATCTCGGACGGTAAGCGCCAGGTCACTGCTTATCTAGCCGAGAACCCCCACGCCAACGGTATGCTGATCGGCTACATTGCGGATGCCCAACTGGGTTTTGTCACCGACCTCTGGAGCCCGGGCGCCGCGCCGCTGCCGGACAAGATCACCCCGGCACTCGCAGCGGTGGTCAATACCGTGAAGAAGGCCGGCATTACACCGCTCAAGTTCGCCGGTGGCCATGGCGCCACGAGTGATTACGCACCGCTTGCAGCGCTGGCTGGCAATTGACCGCACCTTGCACCAGCACGGTTATACCGACCTCATAGTAAACGGTGTGGATTACAGTGCCGGCATGGATTCTCCCGTGTGCCCTCTCCGAGAGGGAGAGGGCACTATGGACACTCCATCCGGGGTCAGCGCAATCCCTACGCTGGCATAAGCTGGAGCAGGTGCGCGGGATTGTCCCGAACCATGCAGCCCTCTCAGCCTGATTACCCAAGCTCGCCTCGCATCTCGTAGGATATTTTCTGTGGCAAATCGAGCAGAGGATACCTGGTCTGTCAATTGCGCCGGCATTGTAGCATGTTTGCCTTTTGGTCTGCTCCGGTATACAGTGGACAGCATTCTACGAGGAGCGTCCAGCGGTTGCCAGGTGCGAGCGCACGTTGGAGACTGCATACGTGACTGAGTGTGTGAGGGAGACAGGCGATGAAGTTTGGCCTTTTTTATGAGCTGTCAGTGCCCCGTCCGTGGACGCAAGAGTCGGAACGCACGGTGTACAACAATGCACTGGAACAAGTCAAACTGGCAGACGAGCTGGGATTTGATCAGGTGTGGGCCGTGGAGCATCATTTCCTTGAGGAGTATTCGCACTGCTCGGCTCCAGAGCTATTTTTAACGGCCTGTGCCATGGTCACAAAAAACATGCGGGTGGGGCACGGTATCATCGTCTGTGTGCCAGAGTTCAACCACCCCATCAAGATAGCTGAGCGTACGGCGGTGCTGGACCTACTCTCAGGAGGGCGTCTGGAAGTTGGCACGGGGCGGTCGGCGACCTGGACCGAATTGGGTGGGTTCCGGGCGCATCCAGATACCACCAAGAAGAGCTGGGACGAGTTTGTGCGTTGCCTGCCCAAGATGTGGACCACGGAGACGTTCAGTTACGAGGGCGAATTCTGGTCCATGCCGCCGCGCACCATCTTGCCAAAGCCGTATCAGAAGCCGCATCCGCCTCTGTGGGTAGCAGTCACGAGCGCGGGTACGGAACTCGACGCTGCGGACCGCGGTCTGGGAAGCCTGGGGCTGACGTTTGCGGGTTTTGCTGAGCAAGAGCAAAAGATCAAGGAGTATCGTCGGCGCATCCAGCTCTGCAATCCGGTCGGCGATTTTGTCAACGAACAGGTGAACACCGTGAATTTTCTATTCTGCCATGAGGACGATGCTGAGGGGAGCCGCATTGGCCGGCACATGGCCACGACCTTTAATTATCTGGCTTCGCAACTGGTCTCGGCCCGCGAAGCCTTTCCTTCGAAGTCTTACAAGTCGCTGGGCCTGCTGCCGCAACTGCGTCGACAGGCGGTAGGGCCGGACAGCCAGGGAGAAGGGGCAGAGGGACTGGCACTTGGGAACCCTGAGCGCATTCTCCGCGCCGTGAAGCGGTGGGAGTCTGTGGGCGTGGACCGCATTAATTTCCTCCTGAACTGTATGGAAGAAATTCCTCAGGGGCAGGTGCTCAAGAGCTTACGGCTGTTTGCCAGGGAAGTCATGCCGCATTTCCAGCACCCGGCAATATCAGCCACAACCCCTGTGGGCAGCGCCGCGCAGTAGAACGTGGCTTACAGTTTGGTCCATACGAAAGGTTTTAGTGAGACCGCGGTTTGGTCTATGCGAAAGGTTTGAACGAGACGGCTGCTGGATCAATGCGAAAGGTTGTACCTATGCCCCTGTTTGGTCAACTTAATCTGCAGAGCGTCCTGGCCAGGCTGCCAGAGATGCAGGATTTTGAGACAGAGCCCTGGGAACTCCCAGGGGCGGAAATTTTACAGCTCTCTTTTGAGGTAGGGCAGGAGAGAGCCGACGCCAGCTTGCCCAAGGCCATGCATCCGTCTGTGCCCCGGTATGTGACCTGGGTTATTAGCTATTTCCCACAGACGCCTGTGGGACCATTTCATCTGGCCCAGCTTCGGCTCATGGGGCGTGCAGGAGTGCATCCGCGTGGCTATGTGCTGCAGGCGTATACGGATGCGCCAGCGGCAACTCAGGCACTGCGTCAGCGCTGGGGTTTCCCGGCGGACACCGCGGAGGAGGTGGCGCTGCGCACGCACTATGACCGTGTCTTTGCGACGGTAGTCAAAGATGGACAAAAAATTTTGGATGTGGCCTTAGCGCAATCTGAGACCGTCTCAGGAGCGGATATCCAATACATCTCAAGTGTACACCTGGCGCAGGTTACCGGCATTGACCCACCTGGGCCACGGCTGGTGCAGGTCGATCCACGGTACACGTTGCACCGGGCGGAACGCGGCCGGCCCGTGCTCCACTATCTTGATGAGGCCGCCTGGCAGTGCGCGGGGTTCGCCGTGGTACATACGATCGTCGGCAGTGTGACGACCGTGGATACGGACTTGCCCCGGCTGCGCTTTGTGATGGACCCAGAGCTCCCGGTGGTCCAAGGGACTACACGCCTCCATTGAGTCAATCGCGGAGAGGTGTATAATAGGCTCGCCGGTTTGGCACCTTTATAACCTACGACTAGGGGAGAGCAAGCATGGCCGGTGCTACTGTCACGGTTGCCAACAATGGTCCGGTGCGCATTTCTGGGGATTTTGTGATCAAAGATGCCCAGGGGCGGGAGTTCGATGTCTCGGGCCGGGAGAGCGTGTCCTTCTGTCGCTGCGGGGGGTCAAGCAACAAGCCCTTTTGTGACGGGACGCATAATCGCGTGGGCTTTCAGTCTGAGTGTGAGGCGCGCAAGCTACCGCCCCCACCGCCACCAGCCAATCGCTAAGGGGCTAGGGGTCTGATTGTAGTGGGAGTAAAGAGAGGGTGGGCCATGGCTACCACAGTCATAGCTGCTGTGGGTTAGGTCCACCCTCTCTTTTTGGCAGAGAGAGGCAGCAGTCAATAGAGACCACACGAGCTGTCCATACGCCCGCCTGCGCTGTGCGTGGACGTTTTTTATTTCTTTGACAGCTTCTCATAAAGAGAGAAAACGCTGAAAGGGTTGTTAAAATAGCCTCTGAGAGACCCGTCTACATACCTGTTTGTCAACAGTCTGAAGTGGACGCCGGCCTGGGTCTTGGGTAAGATTCGCTCAGCCCTGTGCGCTGGTCTCGTAGACATACAGAGGTGTGAGGATGGACCGTCATCAAAAGCTGCTTGATTGCATCGCGTTTATGCTCATTAAGGATCAACGGGTGTTAGCGGAGAAGCGTAAGCTGACCAAGAAGGTCGTACCCGGAGCTCTCACCCTTCCAGGAGGCCATCTGGAGGCGGGTGAAGCGCCTGAAGATGCCCTGTATCGCGAACTCCGGGAGGAATTAGATATTCTTCCTGCCAGGATGGCCTATGTCTGTACGCTTCTCCACCGCGCCCAAGAGTTCCGCAAGCTGCACTACTTCGTGGTAGAAGCCTGGCAGGGCGAGATCAGCAATCGGGAAGCTGAAGCCTTGTTCTGGATTCCGCTCGACCAGGTACATAGATTCGATCTGGACGTTGATCGAGTGGCCATCAGTGAGTATATGCGGGTCTCCGCAGGCGCCTCCCTCCCACAAGACAATCGGGCCTATCGCTTCCCTGTATCTGTGAAGGGTGTGGTGCTACACGCCGAACGCGTCGTATTGTTGAAGAACGAGCGCGCAGAGTGGGAGTTGCCAGGCGGGAAGTTGGAGCCCGGGGAAAGTCCTGAGGGTTGTGTCATACGAGAAATTCACGAGGAATTAGGGTTACAGGTGAGCACAGGTCCCCTGCTGGATAGTTGGGTCTATCATATTGCCGCAGGTGTGGATGTACTCATTGTCACGTATGGGTGTTACCCTGCGCCCTTTGCCAGTGTGACCCACAGTCCAGAACACAAAGCCGTTGGACTGTTCACCCTCCAGGAAGTCCAGGCCTTACCCATGCCAGAAGGCTATAAAAAATCGATCCAGGCATGGGTCGAGCAGCAGACTATCGCGTCGTAGGTACACAGGGAAGGTACTTGCATTACCGGGGCAGGTGCATTACATAGATGTGACAGCAAGCTGCGCGACGGCGCCACAGGCGAGAGAAGGAGAAGGGAATGGCACTGAGTGATAGACTGGGATTAGCGGTATCGACATCGTCATCAGAGGCACTCACGGCGTATGAGCAAGGCCTGGACCTCGCCCTGCGCTGGCGCAGTGGCGCTATGGATGCCCTCACGACTGCGGTGGTCTCTGACCCCCATTTCACCCTGGCGCACTGCACGAAAGCGTATGTGGGCCTGCGCATGGGGCAGGTCGATACAGCCCTGGAAGCGCACAAGCAGGCGTTGGCCCAGCAGCACAGTGTGCAGACGGAGCGCGAGCACCTGCACGTGCAGACCATTGACGCGTTAGCGCGTAATGATCGCGCCACGGCCCACACTTGTCTGGAGCAGATTGTGGGGCAACATCCGACCGACCGCATTGCCCTCTGGCAACTCAATCAGATGCAAATTGCCCAGGGCAATTATCGGGGCGGGCTGGCACTGGCACGCCGGAGCCTGGAAGCCTGTCCGCACGAGCCGGTGTTTCAGACCATGACGGGCTTTTTCCTGGAGCAATCAGGCTACAACGAAGAGGGACTGACCCTGAGTCTACGCTCGTTGGCGACCGATCCGACCAGTCTCTACACCTACCACGCCGTTGGTCATGCGTACCAGTCACGGGGCGATTACCGTCAGGCGCTCTCTACGTTTGAACGCGCCGCATCGCTTGAACGCTACCCGCATATCCTGTGGCATCTTGCCGAAATGAACGCCATTCTGGGCTACGAACGGTTCACGCGTGACTACTGGGCCTCGACGTCCCCGGCCTTACCATTGTTTGAGCGTATCGAACTCATGTGGCGTCTGGAGATCATCAGCCATGCTCCGGTCGACACCGCGATGTGGCAGGAGCTGGCGACACAGGGGGAACGTCTGTTACAGCAAGGGGATTATCTGACTATCTGGATGCACCACTGGATTGGTCTGGCACTGGCCCGTGCCGGGAGGTGTGACAAAGCGCAGCAGCATCTGGCGTTCTTACGGCGCCTCCCCGAGGGCCCTGCCAGCGGTTATTGGTCCACGCTCGGCGCTGATTTACTCGAAGGCGAGATGGCTCTCATGCGTGAGGACTACAGTACCGCAGCCCGCTTGATGGCCCCAGCAGTGCATCATATGAGCAATATAGGTGGGGGCAGCCGCGAGCAGAAGGATATTTTCCTGGACCTCTTTCTCGAACTGCAGCGTCGGCTCGGCCATGCTGACCAGGTAATGGCCCTGGCGCAGCAGCGTTTGCTCGCTAATCCCTGGCATTTGCAGTCCCTCGCTGCGCTCGCCTGGGTCTATCAACAGACCGGCCAGACTGCCTTGCAGCGGCAGGTCTGTCGTCAGCTCGTCAGGCGTGCTGAGGAAGTGCAAGCCGCCCCTGATATCCCGGCACTGCACGAGGCCCGACAGCTCTTACAGGCCGATATCTGACCCACTCCCTATGAGGCTTGTTGGTCCTCCTGCGCCAGCGGCAGCGCTATCTCCAGTCGCTCGATGCGCAGGTGGTCCATCTCTGTGACGCGAAACGTCACGCCCTGCACCTGGACCTGCTCACCGACAATCGGGACGTGTTCCAGCGCTGCTAAGACCAATCCTGCAACCGTGACATAATCGTCTTCAGGGAAGTGCAGATGGTAACGCTCATTGAGTTCTGTGATTGGCATATCCCCTGGCACACTCAGATGGCCTTCGGCAGTCGCCTGCACGAGTGCAGCCATTTGATTCTGGTCAAACTCGTCGAAAATTTCCCCCACAATTTCCTCAATGAGGTCTTCCAGCGTGACAATGCCAAGCGTGCCACCGTATTCATCCACCACAATCGCCATGTGGGCATTACGCTCTTGCAGTGCCTTCATTAAGATATCCACCCGCATGGTCTCTGGAATAAAGAAGGGTTCGCGCATGACCGCATCCACGCTGAAGGGAGTCTGGCCATCGAGAAAATCTAGGAGGTCCTTGGCCAGCAAGACACCGACGAGGTGATCCAGGTCCTCGTCGTAGACGGGCAAGCGTGAGTAGCCACTACGCCGGATCACCTCGATTACCTTGTCAAGTGGCCAACCGCGTTCCACCGCTTCCACTTCTGTACGCGGCGTCATCGCCTGACGTACGCTGGTATGGATGAGGTCAAACACGCCAGCGATCATCTCGGCATTCGCTTCTTCGACGAGGCCGTGCTTCCGACTTTCAGACAACAACAGGAGCAATTCCTCAGGATCATGGACGCGTTCGGCATGCGCCGGCGGGCGGACGGCGAAGAGATGCAGGAACCCTGCCGCGGCCTTGTTGAGCAGCCAGATCGCCGGCCAGAAGATCTTCGTAAACAACAGCAAGGGAGGGGCGACCCAACGGCTGATACGCTCCGGATGCAAGAGCGCCAGCGATTTCGGTGCCAACTCGCCCAGGACAATATGCAAAAAGGTAATACTGGCAAACGCCAGCGTCCCCGCCGCCGTATGCGTTGCCAGAGCGGCAAATGGTGCTGGTAAGTCAGCAAAGATGTAGATGAGAAGCGTCGCCAGGGTGGCTTCACCGATCCACCCCAGGGCAAGCGAGGCGAGGGTAATCCCAAGTTGGGTGCCGGAGATACAATCGTCGAGATGCTCAAAGGCTCTGAGAGCCAGACGCGCGCGACGGTCTCCGGCCTCAGCGAGGGTCTGCAGACGGGTCGCACGCATGCCTACCAGCGCGAATTCCGCTGCGACAAAAAAGGCATTAAGCCCGACGAGAGCCAGAATGGCACAAATTTTTACAAGAATGTCCATGGACTTTGAGATAATCAGGATAGTGGACAGCCAGCAATCTAAGAAAGCACGATGTCCCACTTTCCTCCAGCTCCCTGAGGGAGGAGAGAGGAGGAAAGTGACCTATGTGAACCATCCCTACACCTGACATATAGGCAGAGAGCAGCTTTAATGTAGAGCGCGAGTGGCCTGCGGCCAGCGCTCCGCAATCGCCCGTCTCTGGGCTGATGTCAAGCGCGTCCACTGGGCCTGCCGAGCCGCCTCGGGATCAATATCGAGAAGTCCACAGAGGACTGCAAAATCCGGCTGATGGAACACGAACGTCGCAGCTTCCCAGAAACTATCGTCCAGACCATGCTCCAAGTCATGTTGCGCCGTACGCAGCACTGCGCCCAGCAACTGGGCACAAGCATCATAAGGAATCGCTTCACTTGGGACAGGACGATAGGCCGTACATGCCGCACAGCTCAATCCTGTCCAACCTTTTTCCGCTGCAACACCCAAGCATGCACTATAATACGCACAGTTGTATTGTGCATGTCCCACACTGGTGGGGGCTGGTTGGGGATTGATCTCTTTGGCGGCGGCTACGGTGGCGGGACTGCTCATGTGGCGGGTGCGTGATAGAGGCACAGACTGTCCAGCCATCCCTTACAACTCCTCGTGTGTCAAGGACTCACTCACACCGCAGGATACTACTTTCCTACCGGGGTGGAACAACCAGAGTTCATGAGATATTCACCACCATCATACCATACTTGTCACTGATGGGCAATGTTGTTGTTTCTGGCTGTGGGACATAGTAGCGAGTTCAAAGCCCGGCAAAAACGTCTGATTCTGGCCTTTGGAGGGGTCGTGAGCTATAGACACAGCGAAACGATTCGTACTGGTACAACCAGTGCCCGGTGAGCCGCACAAACCACCAGAAGAAATCTCGCTGATGCATTTGGCTCCGGTGTGCGAACAGGGCCTGCCATTTCGCCCGTAACACCGGGCGCACATTCACCCGCGTGGTGATCAACTCGTCAGGACAGCCGAGGCTGTGCGGATCGAAATCTGGGTCGCGCAGGCACGTTTTCTGCCCCAAGCGATGCATCATCTTGAGGGCACGTAAGGCATCCGAGCGGGCCCAGGCGGTGTAGTAGACTTTCTGCACGTGCCAGGGCGTCCCGGCCTCTGGAAAGCGCGTGGCATCAGCCGCGGCTGCTAGAGCTGCCATGGTCACACGGTGCGCCATGATATGGTCGGGGTGACCATAGCCACCTTGCTCATCATACGTGACGACAACATCAGGGCAGTGCTGGCGCATGATCGGCACGAGCTGACCTGTCACCTCCTCTACTCTGGCCTGGGCGAAGGCGTGGGGTTCTGTGTTGGTCTCCCAGCCATGCATGCCAGAGTCATGGTAACCAAGCGGGTAGAGATGCGTCACACCGAGGATAGCCGCGGCCTGCCGCAGCTCTGCATGACGTACCTCCGCGAGGCGTTGACGGTCGGCAGGAGCCTGGCGCGGCTTGAGACGCAGGCGTGGGTCCTTGATATCACCAAGATCACCGTTGGTACAGGTCACGAGTACGGTCGTGTGGCCTTGCTCTGCCGCCAGGCGTAACAGCCCGCCGGTGCCACTCGATTCGTCGTCTGGGTGGGCGTGCACGGCCATCAGGGTAAAGGTCCTCCTGGCCGTAGCTATTGTGGTCACTGGCTCTTGGTGCACCATAGGGTTCACACTCTCCTGCGCTTGCATCTGAGGCTGATCGTGGTGGATACATCCGTGGTATTACAGCAAAAAACTGAGCTTGACGCAATCTGCGATATGATGTGTGATAGCAGCTATAGCCGTCTGCTGGTTCCCGTGTGATGGAGCACGTCATATGAAACTTGTGGGATGGACAGCGCTCTCTGTGAGTATCGGGTTCGTCGTGGTGAGCACGGCAGCGTGGTACTTGCAAGGGCATTTGATCTACCATCCACGTCCATACGCTCCGGTCGTGTTGGCGGCACTCCCGCCGCACCTCGTTGAGATTGCCTATGACACGGCCCAGGGACCACAGGTGGCATTTTATCTGCCGCCGCACGATAGCCCCACGCACGCACCTGAGGCGCTGTGGGTATTGTTCCATGGTAATGGCTCCTTAGCTTTGGAATGGCTCGAGCACCTCTCCCCGGGCCTCAAGACGCCTACGGGGTTTTTGCTTATCGACTATCCCGGTTATGGCAAGTGCGCAGGCCGCAGTTCACGTGACGCCATCGTTGCGTCTTTTGAAGCTGCGCTGCAGACCCTCCTGCAGCGCCATCCCGCTGTGCGCCCCGCTGTCGAGCGCTCCCTCAAGGTACTGGGCTATTCCCTGGGGGCGGCTGTGGCGCTGGAGCTCGCCACACGCTATCCTACGCAGCACATTGTGCTCCTCGCGCCTTTTACGAGCATGCACGACATCGCGTCACACCTCGTGGTGTGGCCGATTACGACCTTGCTCCGGGAACGGTTTGACAACATCCAGGCATTGACGACCCTGGCCCAGCGCCCTGTACCGCCGGTCGTGACCATTATGCACGGCGATGCCGACGAGGTGGTCCCTGTCGGCATGGGACGCGCTCTGGCTCAGACCTTCCCCACTATGATTACGTACCATGAGCTGCCGGGTGCCACGCACAACATCCTTGAACGCGCTGCCCCGCTGCTGGCGCAAGCCATCGAGGGACGCGCGGAGTAACAGGGGAGGAGCTAGGTTGGTCCAACGATCCTGAGGTACGTAGTCCCGACCGCAAGGAGCTGGGGCTGGTGATTGGCGCCCTGGCGACGTGGGGCTCACGGCATGTTTACCCTGATGCTGCCTTAGTACACGCCGATTGCGGCCACTCGGTGCGGGTGGGCTACTACTGCCCGCACTGTGATGACCGGGTGCGCGGCGCCTCGGTCAAACTCCAAAAGAAGCGCGGTTAGCGGGCGTGGACCACGGTGGGAATGCCGCGTGCGTAGATCGCCCTGAGGTGAGCTGCCAGGAGACTCCCGAACATCATAGCCACAAAAATACAGCCGGTGCTGCTGAGCAGGAGGGGCACCGTCATCCACGGCATATCCATCAAAATACCGTTGATGGCGTTGAAGCCGGCCATGGTCCCCTGCGAATGCCATGTATTGGCACTCATCACCCGCCCGCGGATGCCATCAGGGGCCACAGCCTGGATCATGCCCTGGCTCAGGGTCATAAAGGCGGCGGTCGAGGCGCCCATGAGGGTGGCCGCTAGCATTGCCTGGGAGACGGCCGTGGTTAAGCCAAAGATCATGGGAGCGAGACCACTGGCGAGGCCAGCCCAGAGAAACAGTTGCCCGCGGATCTTGCCGCCCTGGACTCTGGCGAGCATCAGATTACCCACAATGCCTCCGGCCCCGATACCGATCATCAGATAGGTTGGACCCTTAAACAGATCGCCCCCGGTCGTCATCCCCAAGATATTGCGGGAGAAATACGGCAACACCGATTCAAAAGCCATGGTCAGGGCGCAGTGCAACACCGTCAGGATCATGATGGCGAAGACCATGGGATGCGTGTAAATATACCCAATGCCAGCCGCCAGGTTGAAAAAGATTCCCCGTGCGGCCTCCACAGTGCCGCGTGACATGGTGCGTATCCGCACCACCTGCGTCCAGCCAATAGCGTACAGTCCGGTGGAGACGAAGAAGGCCGTCTCGTGGCCAATGAAATGGATCACCGGCAGGAGCAATAGCGGACCCAGCATACGTGCACCCTGCTGCATGAGCTGATTTAATGCCACAGCATTGAGTAAACGGCCCGGCGGCACCAAGTTGGGCAACAGGGCCTGGTTAGTGGGCATCTCAGTGGCGCGGAAGCAGCCGTTGAGGATGGCTAGCCCAAGAATTTGCCAGGCGGTCACCTGCCCTGAGAGGACGAGCAGGGCGAGGATGGCGTTATGGACGAGGTTGAGACTGTACGTCGCAGCCAGGACACGGCGGCGGTCAAGACGATCGGCTAGGAACCCGGCGAAGGGGGTTACCACCAGACTTGGCAGCTGTGCGGCCATGGTTACAAACCCTACCCAGGCATTGGATTGGGTGAGATTGTAGACCAACGCACCACGTAGAATAATGAGCGCCCATGCCGCTGACTGGGCGCAACCTGTGGCAATCCACAGGCGCCGATAGTCAGGGTACAGGAGCGAGGTAAAAAATCCCAGTGTGTCCGTTGTGCTCTGTTGTTCCAAGCGTGGAAGCCTCTCTCGTCGTTCGCCACAGTGCGTGTGGCATAGTGTAACACTCGCAGCCCCTCACCCTCTCCCTCTAGGAGAGGGTGGTGAAGGTACTGACGACGTCACTGTAATATTACATAGGCATAGCTGGCGCCCGCCGATTGACGCCAGGGAGTAGAAACGCGCTCGGCTACTGCTGTGGCGTCGGCTGTGGTGCGCCCACACCGATGCCGAGTGCGAACTCCCAGGCCTGCTGGGTCGCGATGTCCTGCGTCCACGGGCGCATTAGGGCTGCCGCGCGCGCATCGCGGGCGTGGCGTTCGAGGGGGTAGCGTTTGAGCATCCCGCGACCACCACAGACCCGGATCGCTTCCTGGGTGAGCGTCACGACTGAGCGCTGCACAGTGACGTGCGCAGCACGGGCACGTTGTACCGCCGCCAGCGGGGGGTCCGCCTGCGCCTCAGAAATGGCCCGATAGTACAGCGCCCGCGCCGCCTCCAGTGTGAAGAGCATCTCCGCCACTGCGTAGCCCTTAGCCGGGGCCTCGGTCTGTAAGCCCGGTGCCCCAGAGATCTGGCCCGTCAGATAGGCGATGGTATAGTCATACGAGGCCTGCATCAGCCCGAGAAACGTCGCAGAGAAACCCAGTGGGAGGTGTGGATAGGCATTAAACAGAGCGCCAAAAAGTCCCTGCGGCAAGATCTCCGCCTCATCGGGGACGAAGACCTCATGCAGCACCATGTCGCGGCTGACCGTGCCGCGCATCCCGAGCGGGTCCCACTCGCCTTGAAAGGTCACGCCGGGCGCATCCTTCGGTACCTGCAGATAGAGGGTGCGGTCTATCCAGGGACCCTCGCCCACGAGCAGTGCCGGTGTGGAGTAGTAATGCGCCGCGCCGGCGAGCGAGACAAAGAATTTATAGCCGTTGAGCAGGTAGCCGCCATCCACCTTGCGCGCCGTGGTCCCGAAGCGTCGTCCGCCAACGGTCAGGGCCGTGTCCGTCTGCCCCAGTTCGACCGGTTCGCTGTGTGGCTGCCCATAGAAAACGCCCGCAGTGACCACCTCGTGGAACTTGCTGGCGCGCAGGGCCTCGTGCTGGGCCCGCACCTGGTTGGACATCGGCAGGGCATCGGCAATCTCGCCCATCATCAGCATCGTCAGGCAATGCATATTAAAGGTGAGGGCCGTGGAGGCATTGCCTTGCGCGATGTGCTCCGCGACCAGGCAGTACGTCTCGAAAGTCGCACCCAGGCCCCCGTACTGCTCCGGTACACAGAGAGCGAGCAGCCCTGCCGTACGCAGGTCATCGTAGTCAGCGAAAGGAAACGAGGCCTCGCGGTCATACTGCGCCGCACGCGGCGCGAAGTTGTCCATGGCCAGGCGGTCGGCCAAGTCGATGAGCTCTTGCTGACGGGGAGAAGGGCGAAGATCCACGCGGTTACCTCCTCAGAGCAGCGCGATCAGACAAACTGCGGCATGACCTGCTCGTTAATCAATCGCAGATTCCTCAACTGCAACTCATAGGGTAGCTGGCGTCCATAATTTATTTCATAGAGCAACTGCGTCAGACCCAGCTCATCGCGTAGCTGTTGCAGCCGGGGGACCACCGTATCTGGGGTGCCGTAGACTACCTTATCACGCAGCCAATCGTCATAGCTCATGTGCTGCACACGTTCCGCCTGGGCGCTCCAATTGCCGGTTGTGCCAGGACGTGAGGCGCTGCGCGCCACGCGCTCGCCTAAGCCTTGCATGGCCGCCAGGGTGCTCTCCTTTGGTTCACTGTAGGCGCGCCCTGCGGTTTCGGCCACATACAACGGTATCCTGAGGCCCACCTGGGGCATGCTAGTATGACCAGCCTCTTGCCAGGCCTGCCGGTATTGCTCGATATAGGGGCCTAGCTCTGTCAGAGCAAATACCCGGGAGGGATTAATAATGATGGGATAGCCCATGCGTCCGATCAGGGGAAACGTCACTTCTGAGGTGATCCCAACGCGGATAGGCGGGTGGGGCATCTGCACTGGTTTCGGCCTGACATAGAGATCTTCGCACCGGTAGTATTTGCCCGTGAATGAGAACCGCTCCATAGTCCACGCCTTCAGGATGACCTCCAGATACTCGTCGAAGCGCTCCCGGCTCTCGGCAAAGGGCGAATTAAAACCATCGTGTGTATCCGGAAAGGTACCCCGCCCGACACCGAATTCGACCCGCCCCTGACTAATGTGATCCAGGGTAGCAACGTCTTCGGCGACGTGTATCGGATGATACAAAGGTAACAGCGTCACAGCCAGGCCGATGCGGATGCGCTGCGTCCGGGCGGCAATGGCGCTCGCCACCATCAGGGGAGAGGACAGGACACTGATCGGAGCAAAATGGTACTCAGCCAGCCACACCGAATCCACCCGGCTGGCCTCGGCTTCATCTATCAGCGTAAAACACTCAGCAAAGGCTTCCGACTCACTCATCCCGTCACGGCAGGGAAACTCGAGAAACAACCCGACGTCCATGCACGCACTCCCTTCTCGCCCCGTCTGGGGCCGCTAGAGACGCTCGACTATCTGCTTGACTGCGATGGTACAGGAATGTGCATCAGCGTCAAGAGGCAGTGTCCTTGCTTGACAAACCGTAAAGAAGACCCCCATAATGTCCTGATATCGTACTGGCCATTATTGATCAACCTCATGCGCATCAAGCACCAGATAAGGATAGCGTGTGTTTGAGTCGCTCACAGCAAAACTTGATGGGATCTTCTCGCGCTTGCGAGGGCGTGGCAAGCTGACGGAAGCGAACATCCAGGAAGCGATGCGTGAAGTCCGTCTCGCCCTTCTGGAAGCAGACGTCAACTTCCAGGTCGTCAGGGATTTTGTGCAACGCGTGCGGGAGCAGGCTCTGGGGCAGGAGGTTATGCGTAGCCTCACTCCAGGGCAGCAGGTAGTCAAAATCGTCCGCGATGAACTGACGGCGTTGATGGGGGATACCCACCGTCCGCTGACGATGGCGTCTCGACCGCCGACTGTCATCCTGCTCGTGGGCCTGCACGGCTGTGGCAAGACCACCACGGCGGCAAAGCTCGCCAAGAAAGTGCAGGAGATGGGACACCGTCCGCTCCTCGTGGCCGCAGACATCTATCGCCCTGCTGCGATGGAGCAACTCCGTGTACTTGGGGAGAGTATACGGGCTCCGGTCTTCGTGCAGGAAGGCGCCAGCGATGCGGTGCAAATCTGTCGTCAATCCTTCGAGTATATGCGTACGACCAACTCTGATGCCATCATCCTCGATACGGCCGGTCGTCTGCAAATCGACGAGGAACTCATGCAGGAGTTGCGGGACATCAAGCAAGCCACCAACCCGCACTACACGTTCCTCGTGGTCGATGCCATGACCGGGCAAGAGGCCGTCAAGGTGGCCACGGCCTTCGATGAGGCCGTGGCCATTGATGGCACCATCTTGACCAAATTAGACGGCGATGCGCGTGGTGGGGCAGCGCTGTCGATCAAAGCCGTGGTTGGGAAGCCAGTCCAATTTGTCGGGGTTGGGGAGAAGCTCGAGGCGCTCGAGCCCTTTCATCCCGACCGCATGGCCTCACGGCTGCTGGGTATGGGGGACGTGCTCACTCTGATTGAGAAAGCTGAGCAAGCCATTGATCAGGAAGCCGCCCTAGCTCTTGAACAGAAGATGCGCCAGGCGAGCTTCACCCTGGAGGACTTTCGCTCTCAGCTGCAGCAGATCAAGCAAATGGGTCCCCTGGAAAACCTGCTGTCCATGATTCCAGGGATCAAAGCCGCCAAGCTGCCGCCAGTTGATGAGGGTGGCTTGAAGAAGGTGGAAGCTATTATTAGCTCGATGACACCTGACGAACGTCACAACCACACCATCATTAACGGTAGTCGGCGCAAGCGCATCGCCCGCGGCAGTGGTACGAGTGTGGAAGATGTGAATCGCCTGTTAAAGCAGTTTGCGCAAACGCAGAAATTGATGAAAACGCTGGTAGGCAAAAAGAAGGGCAAAGGGAAATGGGGGCAGTTCCCGTTCCCTCGCCCTTTTTGAGCTGCTATACTTGCCTTCTCTCTTCTCAGGAAAAGGACGTCTATCGTGGCAGTACGCATCCGTCTGAAACGCATGGGAGCCAAGAAACGGCCGTTCTACCGTGTCATCGTGGCTGACGCGCGGGCCCCGCGCGACGGTCGTTTTATCGACACGCTCGGCACATACAATCCGCTGACCGATCCAGCCGATGTCAAGCTGGACCCCGAGAAGGTGCGCCTCTGGCTGTCACGTGGTGCACAGCCTTCTGATCCGGTCAGACATCTGCTGGCGCGCGAGGGTTTGCTACACTCTTAGTAGGATATAGACCCATCAAGAGGGGGGTAGTACGGCGTGCAGCCGGAAGGTTTGATTGCCGTTGGGCGCCTTACCAAACCCCACGGGTTGCGGGGTGAATTGGTCTTCCTGCCCTACGTCTATGACTTAGAATTGTTGCCTGATCTCGTGCAACGGCATGTCTTCCTGCAGCACGGGCATTCTCGTGTGCAGCAGCACACGTTTACTGAGTGGCGGGTAGTGCATAAGCGTGTACTCATCCGGCTGCAGGGCTGCGAGGATCTCACCGCTGCTGAAGCTTTGCGGGAGTATGAGGTGTTGATCCCGCGGCACTGGTTTCCTCCCCTCCCCACAGGTGAGTACTACTGGTTTGAGATCGAAGGTCTGGCAGTGTATGGGAGCGACGGACGTTATCTTGGGACCGTTGTTGAGATTATTTACACTGGCAGCAACGATGTCTACGTTGTCCGTAATGGCACACAGGAAACACTGATACCGGCGCTCCGAGACGTGGTACGCACGATCGACCTCGAACGGGGGGAAATGCGTCTTTTTACTGCCGCAGGGCTACTCGATTAGATCTATGGAAGTGCATATTCTTACCATCTTTCCTGAAATGTTTACTGCCCCTCTCCAGGCCAGCATTTTGCAGCGTGCCCAGGAGCGGTGCTTACTCCAGGTCTATGTCCATAACCTGCGTGACTTTACGACGGACCGCCACCACGTTACGGACGATGCCCCGTATGGTGGGGGTGCCGGGATGGTCATGAAACCAGAGCCCATCGTGACGGGCGTGCACGCGATCCAGGCACGCTTTGGCCCAGCGTACGTTATCCTCCTCAGTCCACAGGGTATAGTGCTCACGCAAGACCTCGCCAAAACACTGGTCCAGCACGAACGTTTACTCTTCATCTGTGGGCGCTACGGCGGTGTGGATGCACGGGTACAGACGTATACAGACACCGAGATTTCTATCGGCGATTATGTCCTCACGGGGGGGGAATTCCCAGCCATGGTGCTCCTCGATGTCATCGGGCGGTTGCTCCCAGGCGTCCTCGGTGATCGTCACTCCGTTGAGGAGGACTCGCTCTTTAACGGCCTCCTCCAGGGGCCACAGTACACACGCCCGGTCGAGTTTGACGGCGTACGCGTGCCGGATGTGCTCGTATCGGGGAACCATGCGGCCATCAGGCAGTGGCGGCGCCGGCAGGCGCTGTGGACGACGCTCCAACGTCGTCCGGACTTGCTACGGGGAGCAGTACTGACTCCCCAAGACCAGGCCATACTGCGGGAATTCCAGCAAGCAGGAGCAGAGCGGCATGTCCCATGATTCTCCCCAGTTGTTCATTGCTCTGCTCCATTTTCCAGTGTACAACAAGGCGCGTGAGATCGTTGCCACCTCGCTCACCACGCTGAATCTACACGACTTGGCACGCCTGACAGCGACGTACGGCACCTCTGGATGCTACGTGGTGACACCTTTACAGCGCCAGCGTGAACTCGCCCACCAGATGATTGCGCACTGGACGCAGGGCTATGGTGCTACGTATAATCCGACACGCGCTGAAGCGCTCCGGTATCTGCATGTGGTCGAACATCTCGAAGCGGTCGAACAGGACATCGTCCGACGCTGCGGGATGGCCCCGAGCCTGATTGCGACAGATGCGCGTCGGTTTCCGCAGTGTATTTCCTATGCGGCATTGCGTCAGATCATCTGGCAACGACGCGATGCCTTTCTTTTACTCCTGGGGACAGGCTGGGGCCTAGCAGAAGAAGTGATGACTCACTGCGAGTATATCTTAGCACCGATCTATGGACTGACACCGTACAACCATCTGCCCGTACGTGTCGCTGCGGGGATTATACTGGATCGCTTGTTGGGCCACGCTGATGCTGGAGCGTGCGCGTCCCCGCTGCTCACCTGTTATGAGAAAGGCACAGAGTGATGTATCCTTTAGTTGATCTTGAGCAAACGCAGATGAAACAAAACCTCCCTGATTTTCGCGCTGGCGATACGGTACGTGTGCAGGTCCGGCTCGTTGAGGGGAATCGTGAGCGTGTACAGGCTTTTGAAGGGGTCGTTATTGCCTTCAGTGGTGCGGGTGGACGACGCACGTTTACCGTGCGCAAAGTGTCCTACGGAGTAGGGGTCGAACGCATTTTCCCCTTACACTCCCCCAAACTGGATGCGATCGAGGTCGTACGGCGTGGCCAGGTGAGACGCGCCAAGCTCTTTTATTTGCGGCAGTTGAAAGGGAGGGCTGCCCGTATCAAAGAGAAACGCCTGCCGTAGAGGGGTGCGCTGCCCATGGCTCGACGTCTGGCTGCACACCAGGATTTCTTACCTATTGAGCACGAGGTGCGAGCCGCCGGGTGCCAATGGATTGCCGGCTTTGACGAGGCCGGGCGTGGCCCTCTCGCCGGGCCAGTAGTGGCGGCCGCTGTGGTGTTACCGGCTGATTGTCATATCCCGGGGTTACGAGACTCGAAACGTCTGACGGCCCGACAACGTGAGGTGGTGTATAGCCGCATCCAACAACAGGCTGTGGCCTACGGCATTGGTAGTATTGCACACACGCAGATCGATCAGCATAACATTCTATGGGCGACCAAAGAGGCGATGCTCAGGGCTCTGCGTCAGCTGCAGCGTGTCCCGGACATGCTGCTCATTGATGGTATAACGTCCTTGCCAACCACTATTGCCCAACGCCTTATCATTGGTGGTGATGCGTGTTGTGCTTCCATTGCGGCAGCCTCAGTACTGGCCAAGGTCACGCGAGATCGGCTGATGATAGCCTATGCTGAGACCTATCCAGCCTACGGCTTTGACAAACACAAAGGTTATCCCACGCCTGAGCACTATGCCCGCCTGCGGACACATGGTCCCTGTGCCATTCACCGTGTCAGCTTCCGTGGGGTGCTCTCTCAAGCTACACCCAGCAGGGGAGGGGAGGATGCGTAGTTGGCGACGCTGGCGTGGTCAACATGGCGAACAGATGGCCGTGCAGCTTTTGCAACGCCAAGGCTACCGTATTGCACACCAGAACTACCGTTGCCGAGGGGGCGAGGTCGATATCATTGCATGGGATGGACCGACACTGGTGTTTATTGAGGTCAAGACCAAAGGGCAAGCACTTTTTGGTGTGCCACAGGCCATGGTGGATGCACGCAAGCAGAAAAAAATTGTGCATGTTGCCATGGTCTATATCCAGCAACACCAGTTACAGGACGTCAACATCCGTTTTGATGTCGTGGCCATCACACTCCTCCCCGGTATGCCGCCTGAAGTAACCCATGTACCGGGCGCGTTCACCCCATCGTCGCATTTCCTCTATTAAGGTGAGATATAGAGATTCTGCATGATAGTAATGGGCAAGGTCATGCAGTTCTCGGTGGGTCGGCTCCGTTGCCCCTGTACCAAAGGGGGGTAAACGTAAGAACTGCATAGCCCTGAGCGATGGGTGTTGGGCCTTGACAAAGCCATGGTTGCCCCCTATCTTTCTAACTTCATCTTCCGAGTCTGGCGTCGGTGAAGGGCAGGAGTGCACAGCATGCATACGGTTTCCGTCCGAAAAGAAGATGTGGTTCGCAAGTGGTATATCGTCGATGCCGAGAACCAGGTAGTGGGACGCCTGGCCAGCGAAGTCGCGAAGATTCTGCGTGGTAAGCATAAACCCTGCTACACTCCGCATGTCGATACCGGTGACTATGTTATTATCATCAATGCTGACAAGGTTGCCTTCACCGGGAACAAGTGGGCACAGAAGCTCTATCGCTGGCATACCGGGTACCCGGGAGGGCTGCGTGAGGTAACTGCAGACAAAATGCGCCAACGCCGTCCGGAACGCATTGTGGAATACGCTATCCGTGGGATGTTACCCAAGACCAAGCTGGGGCGGGCGATGTTCCGTAAGTTGAAAATCTATACGGCCGGCACGCATCCGCACGCGGCGCAGCGGCCTGAGCCTCTGGTGTTGTCAGCGTAATATGTGATGGTGCTGCTCTTCTCGCGACAGAAGTGAGTGCCTGGCCTGGAGGAAGGATGGCAGAAGGTATACGATACTATGACACGGGCAAACGGAAATCGGCCATTGCACGCGTATGGCTGGTGCCCGGTAATGGCAAGATCATGGTGAATCGGCGGCCACTCGAGCTCTATTTCCCACTCGAAACGCACAAGACCCTCATTCAAGAGCCGTTCAGGATCACGCAAACTCTTGGTCAGTATGATGCTCTCATTACCGTACGAGGTGGAGGCATATCCGGTCAGGCGGCAGCCATTCGGCACGGGATATCGAAAAGCCTGCTCCATACCGATGCGGCTCTCCGGCCAGCGCTGAAACAGGCGGGTTTTCTGACACGCGATTCGCGTGTCAAGGAACGCAAGAAGTACGGGCAAAAGAAAGCTCGCAAACGTTTCCAATACTCTAAACGCTAGAGCCCAGTGTCCACAGGGGATACGAGGGATTTTAGGGTTCTGTGGAGATGGGAAGTACACATTAACGATTGGAGGAGGTGTATCCTTTGGCAGTCACAACTATCAGGCAACTGTTAGAGTCTGGAGCGCACTTTGGCCACCAGACGAATCGCTGGAACCCGAAGATGAAGCGCTATATCTTTGGGTCGCGGAATGGTATCTATATCATCGATTTGCAGCAAACGCTCAGCAAATTCCGCGAAGCGTATGAGTTTATTCGGAGTACCACAGCTCGTGGTGACAAGGTTCTCTTTGTTGGCACCAAGAAACAGGCGCAAGAGATCGTTGCCAGTGAAGCCATCCGGTCACAGCAATTCTATGTCAATCAACGGTGGCTCGGTGGGATGTTGACGAACTTCACTACGATTAAGAAAAGCTTAGACCGGCTGCGGGAATATGAACATATGCAGGACGCCGGTCTGTGGGAGAGTTTGCCGAAGAAAGAAGTGCTGCAACTGCAAAAGAAAATCGACAAACTGGACAAGTTGCTGGGAGGGATCAAGGCTATGGAGACTCTACCCGGCGCGGTCTTTATTATCGATTGCAAGAAAGAAAAGATTGCGATCAGTGAGGCGAAGAAGCTGGGTATTCCTACGGTGGCCATCGTTGATACCAACTGCGATCCGGACGATATTGACTACGTCATTCCGGGTAACGATGACGCCATTCGTACGATTCGTTTGGTCACCTCACAGCTTTCGGATGCGGCTATCGAAGGGACGCATGAGCGGCAAGCGGCGTTTCTCGACGGCGCTGGGGCAGCTGAGGAAACCCCCATTTACGTGCACGAATCGGGTCGCCAGCAGGGTGTCCCTGAGGCGGAATCCAGTGATGCTGCCGTATCTGTGGCAGAGGGCGCCGCCGTATCTTCAACGATCCCTGTGGTTGAGTCAGAGTCTACAGAGAGCCTCCCCTCTGAGTAGCGCAGGTGGAAGGAAACGTCCCATGCAAATTACCCCAGCAATGATCAAGGAACTCCGCGAGAAAACCGGGGCTGGGATTATGGATTGCAAGGAGGCCCTGACGGCCTCTGACGGTGTCATGGACGAGGCCATAGATTTCTTGCGGAAAAAGGGTCTGCAGGCGGCTGCGAAGCGCGCTGCACGGAGCACGCAAGAAGGGGTTATCGGCTCGTATATTCATAGCGGTGGGCGCTTGGGCGTGCTCGTCGAGGTGAATTGCGAAACGGATTTTGTGGCTCGGACTGAGGATTTCCAAGACCTCGTCCACGATCTTGCCATGCAGGTGGCGGCTGCAAACCCTCTGTATCTCGCGCGTGCCGATATCTCGGAAGAAACGGTTGCGAAAGAGCGGTATATTTACGAAGAGCAGGCGAAGGCAAGCGGACGTCCACCGCAGGCTGTGCCCAAAATTGTCGAAGGACGCCTGGAAAAATATTTCCAGGAGGTGTGCTTACTCGATCAGCCTTTTGTCAAAGATCCGAGTATGACGATCCAGGATCTGATCAAGGCAAAAATTGCTAAGACGGGTGAAAATATTACCGTGAGGCGCTTTGTGCGTTTCCAATTAGGAGAATCAGCATAGCGTTCCTGTAAAGTCTATCACTTCTGACCACCCGAAGGATGCTCCATGGCGCAAGCGCTTGCCTACCGTCGTGTCCTGCTGAAATTGAGCGGGGAAGCCCTCATTGGCGATCAGGGGTACGGTATTGACGCCAGTATACTGCAGTATATTGCCAATGAAATTTACGATGTGCAACAATTAGGGGGAGAGCTTGCCTTGGTCATTGGAGGTGGGAACATCATCCGCGGGACTGACGCAAGTGCCTACGGCATTGAACGTGTGACCGCTGACTATATGGGCATGCTGGCCACGATTATCAACGGTCTCTCGCTGCAATCAGCCCTGGAGAAACTGGGTATCATTACGCGTGTCCAAACGGCGTTTGAGGTGAAAGCGGTGGCTGAGCTGTATATCCGTCGGCGTGCCATCCGCCATTTGGAAAAAGGCCGTGTCGTGATTTTTGCTGGAGGTACGGGGAATCCGTATTTTACCACAGATACGGCGGCGGCTTTGCGGGCCGCGGAGATCGGTGCCGATGTGGTGCTGAAAGCCACGAAGGTCGATGGCATCTATGATGCGGATCCCATGACGCATCCAGACGCCGTCAAGCTGCCCCAACTGACCTATCTCGAAGCCCTCCAACGCCGGCTGCAAGTGATGGATGCCACGGCGATTTCCCTCTGTATGGAAAATAAGCTGCCCATTGTCGTTTTTAATCTCAGGAAACCTGGGAGTATTCGGTCTGTTCTGGAAGGCAAGCGTGTCGGGACTTTTGTAGGAGGGGAGTAAGCATGATCGAGGATCTCTTCCGCGAAACTGAGCATAAAATGGAGCGCTCCCTGGCGGCCCTGCGTAAAGACTTGTCGCGTATTCGGACTGGGAGGGCTTCGCTGGCGTTACTCGAGGGCATTACCGTTGACGCGTATGGCACGCCCACTCCACTCAATCAGCTGGCGACGCTGGCAGCGCCAGAGAGTCGTTTGCTGACGATCCAACCCTGGGACAAATCGCAGATTGGTCCCATAGAGAAGTCTATTCAGCGTTCCGACTTGGGCCTCACACCGGTCAACGACGGCAAACTGATTCGGTTGGCCATTCCGCCTTTAACGGCCGAGCGCCGGAAAGAGCTTGTCAAACAGGTGAAGAAAATCGGCGAGGAAGCCAAAGTGGCCCTACGGAATGTCCGTCGTGAGGGCAACGATGGCCTCAAGGAGTTAGAAAAATCCAAGCAGCTCTCTGAAGACGACTGGCGCCGCGGCCAGGAACAGATGCAAAAGCTGACCGATCGCTATATCACGCAAGTCGATGAAGTTTTAAGTACCAAAGAGCACGAGATTCTCGAGGTCTAGAGCTTCTCGAAAGCTTCGTCCTGGAAGGAGACATATCAGCGTGGATCCAGCGCTGCTCAGTCAGCTGCGGCAGGACAGACTTCCCAAGCACCTGGCAATTGTCATGGATGGGAACGGTCGTTGGGCACAACGGCGGAATTTACCACGGAATGCTGGTCATCGTGCAGGAGTGAAGTCAGTTGATGAGATTGTTGCGACGTGTCGGCGCTTGGGCATTCACGCGCTCACGTTGTTTGCCCTCTCGACGGAGAATCTTGAGCGTCCTCGTACTGAAGTCGAAGTGTTAATGCGCATCCTGCGCGTCTATCTCCGCCGAGAAGTAGGGCGCATGTGTCAAGAAAACATTCGCTTTAACACTATCGGCGATACCACAGTCTTGCATCCCGTTGTCCAGGCCATCATCAAGGAAACACTGGTCAAAACTGCAGCCTGTGACGGGATGATTTTTACACTTGCCCTAGGCTATGGTTCGCATGCAGAAATTGTCCGCACTGCCAAGCAATTGGCCTGGCACGTCCAGCAGGGGCTCTTAGCCGTTGACGATATCGATGAAGCCCTTTTTGCTGTCCATCTCGACACAGGCGGCCTCCCCGATGTGGACTTACTGATCCGCACCAGTGGGGAAAAACGCCTGAGCAACTTCCTGTTGTGGCAGATCGCCTACGCTGAGCTCTACTTTACCCCGGTGCTCTGGCCCGATTTTCGCAGTGACGATCTGTTGCGTGCCTTGCTCGATTATCAAGGACGAGAGCGCCGTTTTGGACTGACCCACGAACAGCTCGCGCAAGCCGTACAATCCTGAGAGCAGTGCATCCCATGAGAGACAATGAGCAAGAACCAAGGGTAGAAAGCCCTCTGAGTCGTTCTGTTCAGGGGGTCCATATGGATAGTTTATGGAACAAGTTAAGCGTATTGCGAGTGCCCTCGTTCTCCTGCCTCCCCTGGTGTTCTTCCTCTTGCATGCCTCTCCTGTGTTATTCCTCATCTTGGTCCTCATTGTGATTGGTCTGAGCTTACGTGAATACTTTCATATCTTGCAACACGTCCATCTCTCTGTATGTACATACGTCACCTGGTTGGCCGCCTTTGCACTGCCCATAATGGCGCATCTTGGCGATGTGCGCTGGCTATCGATAACGCTGTTTCTCAGTATGGTGGCGCTGACCATCAGTGTGATGTTGATCGCTTCACAGGCGGCACACTTCTTGCCAATGTTGGTGTATAGTGTTTTTGGTGTACTCTTTATTGGTTGGACCCTAAGCCATCTTATCCTGCTGCGCCTCCTCCCAGCAGGGCCATGGTATATGCTTTTTCTCTGTGCGGTGGTCTGGGTAGGTGATACTGCCGCCATGTACGTTGGTAAAAGCCTGGGATATCACAAAATGGCTCCGGCGATCAGTCCCGGCAAGACCTGGGAGGGCGCTATTGGCTGTGTCGTTGGTGGTGTGTGCACAGCCGGGGTGAGCGCCGGATTTTGGCTGCCACATTTGGGACTCTGGCAATGTATCGTACTGGGACTCTGTATTACTCTCGCAGCCCAGTTAAGCGATTTGGGAGAATCGATGCTCAAACGGTATGCTGGGGTCAAAGATTCTGGTGGGCTTATCCCTGGCCATGGTGGTATGCTAGATCGTATTGACAGCCTGCTCTTTGCCGCACCCACCTTGCTATATGCACTGTACGTACTGTTGCCTACACCTTCTTTATGAGAGCCCTCTAGTGGCCATGGAAGGGAGCTACGTGTATGGACACCCGTCAAGGTCTTGCTGTGCTTGGTTCGACTGGTTCAGTGGGAGTTAATACGTTGGATGTCGTCACCTCCCATCCTACAAAATTCGCCGTGCTGGCGCTGGCGGCGCATTCAAACGTTGACCTGCTTGAGGAGCAAGCACGTCGTTTTCGTCCTCGTCTGGCAGTCTTATTTGATGAAGAGAAAGCAGCGCTTCTGCGGCGCCGCCTGCAAGGGCTGGATATCGAGGTCGACACTGGTATTGAGGGATTATGTCGGGCTGCCACCTACAGCGGCGTACAGATGGTCATGTCAGCCGTGGTCGGCTCTATTGGCCTCCTCCCCACCATACGCGCTGTGCAGGCGGGCATTCATGTGGCCTTAGCAAACAAGGAAACGCTGGTCATGGCGGGGGAGTTGGTCATGCGTACAGACCAACCGACGTGGGGCCGTATTATTCCCGTCGACAGCGAGCACAATGCGATTTTTCAAGCGCTGCATGGCCATCAACGCGCGGCGTTGCGTCGCATCTTATTGACCGCCTCGGGTGGTCCATTTCGTGAGTGGTCGCGCGCAGCGATGCACCATGTCAGCATTGGACAGGCGCTGCAACATCCGAATTGGAAAATGGGGCGGAAAATTACCATTGACTCAGCGACGATGATGAATAAAGGCCTCGAGGTCATCGAGGCGCATCATCTGTTTCACATCCCTGTCGCGCAAGTGCAGGTCGTCGTCCATCCCCAAAGTATTATCCATTCCATGGTCGAATTCCATGACGGCTCTGTGCTGGCACAACTGGGGATCCCCGACATGCGCATCCCGATTTCCTATGCCCTGGCGTATCCAGAGCGCCTACCCAATACCCTGCCATCCCTTGACCTGTTCGAGGTCCAAACACTGCATTTTTATCCTCCTGATCCAGAACGTTTTCCGTGTTTGCGCTTGGCCTTTGAAGCAGCTCAGATAGGTGGTACAATGCCGGCGGTATTGAACGCTGCCAATGAAATTGCCGTGCAGGCTTTCCTTGATGGTGTGATCCCCTTCCTTGGCATTCCAGCCGTCATTGAAGCGACGATGGTACAGCATACCTCTGTACCTCTTGAGGATGCCTCAGTGGCCTTACAGGCGGATCATTGGGCACGCGAATACGCCAAAGCGGCCGTCAAGGAGTTTGCCCTATTAAAAACCAGCTCATAACATTTATCGCCACAGGCGGGTATAGTGGGTACGCCCCTATCGCCTCAGGGACGTTTGGCTCCGTAGTAGGACTCCTCGTGTTTCTACTTTGGTCACGGCTACCCGTGTCCATCTATATCCTCATGCTCGCCGGTAGCGTGGCGCTTGGCATATGGGTCGCAGGAAAGGCGGAGCAGCTTTTCGGCGAGAAAGCTGCTGCCCCTATCGTCATCGACGAAATAGTCGGCATGCCCCTGACATACTGTGCTGTCCCAGTGGCATGGCTTCCTCTCGTGGTTGGTTTCCTGGGTTTTCGCTTCTTTGATATATGCAAACCCCTGCCCCAACTCGAACGCTTGCCTGGGGGCTGGGGGATTATGCTCGACGATCTCTTCGCTGGACTCCTGGCCCAGGTCTGTGTACGTCTCTCACTCATCCTCGTGGGCTATTGAACCTCCTATGGCCTGGTGCAATGATGATACGTGCCTTTATTGCCATTACACCGCCCACGACTCTGCAACAGACCATGGCAGAAGTACGCCAGGTGTTCGAGCGCCTCTCTCTTCCTTGGCGCTGGGTCACACCAGACCATATACATCTAACGCTGAGATTCCTAGGGAACGTACCAGAGGAGTCCGTGACCTCTCTGCACCAGGCGATGGAGCAGGCGGCCCAGGGTCAAACCGCTTTCCCTTTATGTGCCAGATCTCTGGGATGCTTTCCGCATCCGGCTCGTGCACGCGTGCTGTGGGTTGGCCTTGACGACCCCAGCCAGGCCTTAGGGCGCCTCAATGAGCGTCTGATGGCCGCCCTTACCCTCCTCGATTTTCCTCCCGAGGACCGCCCGTTTCAGCCACATCTGACTCTGGCAAGGGCACAAAAGAGGGTGCCCTCGAGGCAACTCTTTTCCATGCTGCAGACGTACCAAAATCAAGATTTCGGAGAGTTTCTTGTAACACAGTTACATATAGTACATAGCCAGCTGCAGCGAGGCGGGTCTCTGCATACTATTTTACGTTCTGTGACGTTGCAGTGCTAAGATATTTTTTGTATCCTTTTTATAGGATGTTGGAAGGAGTGTATGACACCCGACAAAAGTGATAAAGCCAAGGCCTTAGACCTTGCCTTATCCCACATTGAGCGTCAGTTTGGACGCGGCAGCCTGATGCGCCTAGGAGCGGCAGGTGCCTTTGCCGAAGTTGCGGTGATTCCTACCGGTTCTCTAGCTCTTGATGCGGCGCTGGGGGTAGGGGGTATCCCGCGGGGCCGCATTACAGAAATCTACGGTCCCGAAGCCTCAGGCAAGACGACACTGGCTTTGCATGTCATTGCCGAAGCCCAGAAAGCCGGGGGCATTACAGCGTTTGTTGATGCTGAACATGCCTTGGATGCCGTATATGCGAGTCGCCTGGGGGTTGATGTCGATGCTCTTTTAGTAGCACAGCCTGATACAGGCGAGCAAGCGCTCGACATTGTGGAAATGCTCATCCGCAGTGGCGCTCTCGATGTCATTGTGGTGGATTCGGTGGCAGCGCTCGTGCCGAAAGCGGAACTTGAGGGCGAGATGGGAGATGCCCCCATGGGTATACAGGCACGCTTGATGTCGCAAGGTCTGCGCAAGCTGACTGCTGTGATTAACAAAGCCCAGACAGGGATGATCTTCATCAATCAACTACGCCAAAAGATCGGTGTAGCGTTTGGCAATCCGGAAGTGACCACCGGTGGCAATGCCCTCAAGTTTTACTCTTCAGTACGTCTCGAGGTGCGCCGGACCAATGTTTTGAAACGCGGAGAGGAGGTGGTAGGGAATCGTACACGTGTTCGGGTCGTCAAAAACAAACTGGCTCCTCCCTTCCGGCAGGCAGAGTTTGACGTGCTGTATGGTCAAGGCGTGTCACGTACTGGTGAACTCCTTGATCTCGCGCTGCAGCAGGGGCTAATAGCGAAAAATGGCGCCTGGTTTTTTTATCAGGCAACCCCTCTTGGTCAGGGACGTGAGCAGGCCAAAGCGTTCTTGCAGGCCTCTGCCACTATCGCCGATGCCGTTGAACTCCAAGTGCGACAGAACCTTAGCCTCGCAGATCCTATGAAGCATTAATGAGCTAGGCCTTTCTCAGGGGTTCAGCGAAAGGCGACCACGTCAGTAACCTCTTTTATTAAAAACTTTTATGGGGTACTGCTTCCAAGGCTGTATGCAATCTCGTTGAAACTATAAAACGGAAAAGGTTGGGAAGGTACACTTTTGATACAACTTAACCGCACCTACAAGCGTAAGGCAGGTTTTACACTCATCGAGATGATGATTGTCGTGGCCATCATCGGTATTCTGGCAGCCATTGCTGTGCCAAACTTCATCGTCTACCGTCACCGAGCCCGCGTCGCTGCAGCGGTGGGCACCGGTGAGGAAATCCGTGCAGCTCTCGCGAGCTTTGCGGCTGACAGTGCGCAAAATCTCTACCCACTTACAGGCTCAATAACAAGTAGTTACTCCAATCTGCGCACTATACTCAATAGGAATGGTGCAACCCTTCCTACAGATGCAGTCCGGATATCATTCAGTACCATTGCTTATGTGTCAGCTGATGGCGCGAACTACACCCTGACCATCACAACGACGGTTCCTGCTGGCCTCGTAGGCAAGACTCTTGTAATAGCTCCTACTGGTATCGTAAAACAATAACTGTATGGTGGACCATCATCTGATGTGCCCCATAACTCGGTGTACATGGTGCACTGCCTTTCCCTATGGGCCGTGTGATGAACGATCGCCAGAGGAATAGTAGATGTACGGTTGCTTACAGACTTTTTGTGCTGACTAGCGTCAAGTGGCCAAAACGTTGATCGAGGCCGCACCGTATATGGACTGTTACCAGTGAGGATACACGCCTTTATGGCTATTGCACCACCTACAATGCTCCAGCACCCAGTTACCGAAGTGCGGGAAGTCTTCTTGCCCTTAAATCTCCCCTAGGACTGGGGTATACCAGAGCCTATCCATCTCACTGAAATTCCCGCAGTGTGTCAGCTGCATACATGACGACGATCGCCCAAGTTCTGGGATAACCTCACAGGGACAACCAGCCTTTACTTTACAAGCCCGGTCTCTCGGATGCTTCCGTATTTCTGCCTCCGCGCGTTCTGTAGACAGGTCTCAATCGCAGCTTTTCTGTGGAAGATCACCCATTTCATCTCAATATAACACTTGTAAGGATACCTAATTTAGGTCGTCAAAGCGGGCTCTAATTGATATAGAAAGATACCAAAATATGTATTTGAAAATTCATTTTACCCAAATATTCATAGGTACAGAATCAAAGTCATATAGCTCTTATACGGACATCATTTTATGCTCATCTATATTGCATACTTGAAGATTTTTTTGTATCCTTTTATATAATCTAGCGTCAGGTATAGAGAAGGGGAGTATGATATCCGATAAAAGGGACAAAGCGTAGGCCTTAGACCTTGCCTTGTCCCATATCGAGTGTCAGTTCGGACACGGCAGCCTGATGCGCCTGGGCACCGCAGGAACCTTGGCTGAGGTTACAGTGATTCCTACCGGTTCTCTGGCTCTTGATGCGGCGCTGGGAGTAGGGGGTATCCCGCGGGGCCGCATTACGGAAATCTACGGCCCCGAAGCCTCAGGCAAGACGACGCTGGCCTTGCATGTCATTGCCGAAGCACAAAAAGCCGGTGGCATGAGGCCTGTATTGATGCTGAATATGCTTTGGATACCGTGTATGCCAGTCGCCTGGGGGTTTCGATACGTCTCGAGGTGCGCCGGACCAATGTCTTGAAACGCGGAGAGGAGGTAATAGGGCCGTGAACAAGCCAAAACGTTCCTCCAAACGTCCTCTGAGGTCACAGCCGCTCTTGAACTGCAGGTACGAAAGAACCTCGGGCTCGTCATTCCTACACATTTTTCATAAAAAGAGCGGTACTGATCTAGCATGTTAAGGATCCTGAGCAAAATGCCGATATAGTATCGGTCAGGGTATTTAGAGGAATACCAATGATATGTTAGCTCAGCGTGAGAAGGATCACCTTGGGCTATAGTGTGCTCCGCTGAGGGAATTAGGTATAATATGCTAGTTCCCACACCTTGTGCTAAAGCTCTCTTAAAGAGAGAGTACTATGCTCGGGCAATTTACAGAGGAAGGGG
>Ga0081538_10000941_pt1 | contig 31380 bp, 28 predicted proteins | sample TabmetS5T2R1_FD_71022 | JGI IMG/M metagenome (GOLD analysis project Ga0081538, IMG submission 71022) | Tabebuia heterophylla rhizosphere microbial communities from the University of Puerto Rico - S5T2R1 | ecosystem: Host-associated > Plants > Roots > Rhizosphere ...
CGGTCACGTTCTGGGTTGGGACGAAAGACCAGGGCTGCCGGCCCCCGGCTGAGCCGACACGCGTCTCAGAACCAAAGGAGATCAACACGCTGTCGAGAGCGAGCGGCGCGGTGCGGATCCGGGTCAAGGGACGCTGGCGTAACCTGGGCACCCGTCACCGCCTGAGGCGAGCGCTACTCGTCGACACGCGCAGGGGCAGCGTGCGGGTGCGGCGTCTGACAAGGACCAACTACATGCGCAGAGTGGTCTCGGGGCGCTTCGGAGGCGGGCTGTTCAAGCTTGGCAAGGACACCAAGGCTCCGAACGGCAAGATCTACTCGACGTTCGGCACGATCGCGCTTGCTGGCGACCTCGGCTGCCCCGGGTCGGGCCGCGGGGTGGATGTTACGAGCGGATCTGGTTTCGTGATCGACGCTATCCGGCTCAGGGCCTACGGCCTGGATCGGCTCAGCGGTCCAGTCGTCTCTCGTTTCAGCGTGGCGGACCGCTGTAATGCCACTTCGGTCGTCGAACTGAGGCGCGGCAGGATCGGTGTCAACGACCACAACAAGCGCGGGGGGACGAAGGTCCTGACCGGGCGCCAGACGTACGTCGCCCGGTCGCGCGGTTAGCGAGTCCGGCCGCAGGCACCGACCTACCGAGAAGCGGAGGGCTGCAGGCCCTTGGCCAGCCCCTCACCCTCGATGTCCATCTCGGGCACGAGCCGCTCGAGCCGGCGCGGCAGCTTCCATGCGCTCCGCCCGAGCAGCGCCATCACCGCGGGGACAAGCGTCATGCGTACGACGAAGGCGTCGACGAGGACGCCGACCGCGAGCGAGAACCCGATCGACTTGATGACGGGGTCGGGGTCGAGCAGGAAGGCCGCGAACACCGCGGTCATGATCACCGCGGCGGCGGTGACCACTCGGCCGCTGTGGCCGTAGCCGGTCACGACCGACTCGCGGGCGTCGCCGGAGTGGACGAAGGCCTCGCGCATGCGGGAGACGAGGAACACCTCGTAGTCCATGGCCAGCCCGAACAGGATTCCGATCAGGAGCACCGGCAGGAAGCTGACGATCGGCCCCGATTGCGCCACACCCAGCGCCTCGGCGAGGTTGCCGTCCTGGAACACCCAGACGACGGCGCCCATCGCGGCGGCGATCGAGAGCAGGAAGCCGGCGGCCGCCTTGATCGGCACCCAGACCGACCGGAAGACGACCATCAGCAGCAGCAGCGCCAGCCCGACCACCACCGCGATGTACCGCGGCAGCGACGCCGACAGCGCGGTGGTGCCCGTCACGTAGGCCTCGATCCCGTACTTCTCCGGGATCTCGTCGGCCTCGGCCCGCATGTACTCGACCAGCTCCTTGGTCTCGTCGGACGCGGGACCGGTCTTGGGCGTGACGAGCGAGATCGTGACGTCGCCCGTCTCGTTCTGCGACGGCGGCGACACGGCGGCGACGTTCGGGAAGCTCTTCAGCTCCTCGGTCACCCCGCTGGCGAGCTGCTTCTGCTGCTCGTCGGTGGCCTCGGGCGCGTAGACCACGGCGGTCAGCACGCCGTTGAAGCCCGGGCCGAAGCCCTCGCTCAGGAGGTCGTAGGCCTTCCGCTCGGTGTTGTCCTCGGGCTTGGAGCCGCCGTCGGGCAGGCCGAGCTTCATGTCCATGGCCGGCGTGGCCATGAGCAAAAGGACGACCAGGCCCGCGACCAGCACCGGCCAGCGGTGCCGGGTGACGAAGCGGGCGTAGCGAACGCTCGCCGCGTCCCGGCCCGGCTTGCGCCCGCGAGGCCGGAAGGCCAGCGCACGGTTGATCCTGCCCGCGCGCCCGCCGGTGAAGCCGAGCAGCGCCGGCAGCAGGGTCATCGCGATCAGCACGGCGACGATCACCGCGCCCGCGGCGGCGAGCCCCATCACGGTCAGGAACGGGATGTTCACGACCATCAGCCCGAGCAGGGCGATGACCACGGTCGCGCCGGCGAACACCACGGCGCTGCCGGCCGTGCCGGCCGCCCGGGCGGCCGCCTCGCGCGGCTCCATGCCGTCGTGCATGTTCTGGCGGTGGCGGGAGAGGATGAACAGCGCGTAGTCGATCCCCACCGCCAGCCCGAGCATCGTGGCCAGCGTGGGCGCGGTCTCGGTGAGCTCGAAGGCGCCCGTGAGCGCCGTGACGGCGCCGACCGAGACGCCCACGCCGATCAGCGCCGTGAGCAGCGGGAGGCCGGCGGCCACGAGCGAGGCGAGCGTGATCGCCAGGACCAGGAAGCCGACGATGATGCCGATGCTCTCGGCCTTGGTCTCGGTCTCGTCGGTGACGAGCCCGCCGCCGAACTCGACCTGCATGCCGGCCTCGTGGGCGGGCTCGGCCGAAGCCTGGAGCTCCTCCCGGGCCGGGTCGTCGACCTCGTCGGCCGGCATCGGGTAGATCACGTCGGCGTAGCCGATGCGACCGTCCTTCGAGATCGCCTCGGCCGTGTACGGGTCGATCACCTGCGACACGTCCTTCGCCTTGCTCGCCCGCTTCGCCGACTCCATGACCGCGGCCTCGTTCTCCGGGTCGGTGAGCTTCTCGCCCTCCGGAGCCACGTACACGACGCGCGCCGAGGCCCCGCCGGCGCCCGGATACTTCTCGTGCAGGAGGTCCTGGGCACGCTGGGACTCGGTGCCCGGGACCTCGAACTTCTCCGAGTACTGCCCGCTGAAGGCGCCCGCGCTGAAGATCACCAGCCCGAGCACCACCACCCAGCCGAGCAGCACCTTGCGACGGTGGTCGAAAGCCCAGCCGCCGAGTCGATAGAGATAGGTAGCCATCGCGATTCCTCCTTGCTCGAATTGCGACGACCGTACGGCGGGTCGGGGGGGTATCGACTCGGGCGAATCCCTAGTTAGGACCCTCAACCGTCTCGGCCGCCGGCTCCCCGAGCGGCACGCGGGCGAGCTCCACGCGGGAGCCCACCCCGAGCTTCATGAACACCTTGCGCAAGTGGTATTCGACGGTCTTCGGGCTCACGAAGAGTTGCGCCGCGGCGTCCCGGTTCGTGGCGCCGGCGGCCACCAGCTGGGCGATGCGGAGCTCCTGGGGGGTGAGATCGTCGAGCGTGCTGACGTCGCGCTTGCGGGCCGTCTCCCCGCTGGCGCCGAGCTCGCCTCGTGCCCGTTCGGCCCACAGCCTCGCCCCCATGCCCTCGAAGGTGTCCAGAGCCGTGCGGAGCTGTGTCCGTGCCTCGACCTTGCGCCGCTCCCGGCGCAACCGCTCGCCATAGGCGAGCTGTGTCCGCGCCCGCTCGAAGACCGGCGCCTCGAGAGCGAACCGGGCGAGCGACCGCTCGAACTGACGCTCCGCCTCGTCGGGGTCCTCCGCCAGCAGCGCCCGGCAGCGGGCGAGCAGCCCCGTGACGAGCGGCGCCGAGGAGATCGGGGCCCAGGCCTCCAGCTCCTCGAGCTCCCGGTGCGCCCGGTCCCGGTCGCCGATCCGGAGCGCCGCGTCGATGATGTCCCCGGCCGCCAGAAGCCGCACGGGAGGGAGGGGGCAGCGCGTGACCTGGTCGAAGTGCTCGAGCGCCTCGTGCGCGTTCCCGAGGCCAAGCTCGAGCTCGGCCGACGCCATCCGCGCCTCCTCGGTCGCCCACCCGACGCCGGTGGCCAGGCTGCGGCGCATCGCGGTCTCGACCAGCGCGCGGCACTCGTCCTCGTTCCCCCGCTGTGCGGCGATCCGCGCCTTGAGGGCGAGGAGACCGGTCGCGTCGTTGTCGAAGCCGAGACGCTCCGCGAGCTCCAAGCCCTCCTCGATCGTCGACGTGGCGGCGGCGAGGCGACCTTCGCCGCGCTGGCCGAGCGCGAGCAGCGGGAAGGCCCCCATCAGGCTGGGGAGGGAGCCCCGGGCGCGCCCGAGGGCGAGCGCCTGCTCGCTGACCCGGCGCGAGCCCGGCCAGTCGGCCAACATCGCGCCGACGAACGAGTTGAGGACCTGTAGCCGGCCCTCGGTGAAGCCCTTTCCCAGCTCGAACGCGTCGGAGAGCCGCTCGTGGGCCCGCGCGCTGTCCCCCGCAAGCGCCGCCGACATGCCCTCGACCATGATCCGCGCGAACCGCGCCTGCGGTCCGTCCGTATGCAGCAGCTCCACGAGCCGCTGCGCCTCCGCGACGGCGTACTCGATCCGCCTGCTGGCCAGCGCGCCCATCACGGACCAGATCACGAGCTCGGCGGCCAGCTCGGGCGCGGACTCGGCGATCCGCGGCGCGGCGTTCCGCATCAGCGTCTCCGACTCGGCGGGCGAGCCGCGCCGGCCGGCATCGGTGGCGCGGATGATGTCCAGCTGAATCGCGTCGAGCGGATCCTCGACGAACGTCCCCGCGCGCTCGACCAGCGCCAGCGCGGCATCGGGACGGCCCGCGTCGAGCGAGGCCTGCGCGGCGAACGTCAGGCGGTGGCCGCGGCGGGCCGGCCGCTCGCTGAGCTCGGCCGCGCGCTCGAACGCGGCGGCGGCCGTGGCCTGTGCCCCACGCAACGCCGCCTGGACTCCGGCGGCCTCCAGCTCGGCGGCGAGGCCCTCGTCCGGCCCGTCCGCCACGAGTGCGCGGTGCCACGCGCTCCGAGCCTGATCCTCCACCGCGGCAGCCAGCGCCTCGTGCGCGGCCTTGCGCTCGTCGCGGCTCGCCGAGCGGTAGACGGCCGAGCGCACCAGCGGGTGACGGAACTCCACGCTTCCGTCCACGCGGACGAGGCCGCCGCGCTCGGCCTCATCGAGGCCCGAGCCGTCCAACCCCAGCTGCGTCGCGGCCTGCCGGATGGCGGGAAGGTCGCCGATCTCATCGGCCGCGGCCAGCAGCAGTAGCCGCCGCGCCTGCTCGGACAATGAGGCCACGCGGGTGCGGAAGCTCTCCTCGACCGTGGGACGCACCGGCAGCGGCCCCACGATCGGCTCCCTGCCCCCGAGCTGATCGTCGCTCAGCGCCGCCGGAAGCTCGAGGAGCGCGAGCGGATTGCCGCCCGCCTCGCTCAGCAACCTGGTCATCACGTGCGGCGACGCGCGCTGCTCGAGCCGCTCCGTGAGCAGCGTCCGGGCGGCGTCGTCGCTCAGCCCGCCCAGCTCGAGCTCCGGCAGCCCGGGCGCATCGAACCGACGCAGGTCACCCTCGCGGACGGCCATCAGGAGCGCGATCGGCTCGGCCTCCAGCCGTCGCGCGGCGAACAGGAGCGCCTCGGCGGAGGGCGCGTCGAGCCACTGGGCGTCGTCGACGCAGCAGAGCACCGGCCGCTCCTCGCAGAGCTCGGCCAGCAGGCTGAGCAGGCCGAGCGACACGAGGAACCGGTCCTGTACGCCCTCGTTGCTGACGCCGAAGGCGCTGTTCAGCGCGGCGACCTGCGGGCCGGGCAGCCGCTCGACGAGCCCCAGGTGAGCGCGCACGAGCTGGTGCAGCCCCGCGAACGGCAGCTCGTGCTCCGCCTCGATGCCCACGCAACGCAGGACCTGCATGTCCGCGGCCTGCTCCGTCGCGTACTCGAGCAGGGCCGACTTCCCGATTCCGGGCGCTCCGCGCAGGACCAGCACGGCGCTGTGCTCGTCCCGTGCGCTGCCGAGCAGCTCAGCGACCCTGCGCTGCTCGGCCTCTCGGCCTACGAGCATCGACGCTGATCGTAATCCCGCGGGCGGCGCCCGGCCAGGACTAGGGAATCCACGGATTCGAGCGCGCTCGCCCGCCCGTACGGTCGGCGCCATGAACTCGAACAGAACACGCGTCGCGAAGGGCGGCGTGCTCGTGCTCGGAGGCGGCTTCGCCGGCAGCTGCGTGGCGCGCGAGCTGGGCCGGACCGGCGCCACGATCGTCAACCCGACCAACTTCATGCTCTACACGCCCCTCCTCCCGGAGGCGGGCGCCGGCAGCGTCGAACCGCGGCACGTCGCGGTGCCGCTCCGGACCGTGGCCCCTGACGCCGACCTGGTGCTGGGCTCGGCGGTCGGACTCGATCCGACCCACCGCGTCGTTGAGGTCGAGTCCGACGCGGGGCGCTTCGAGCTCGCGTACGCCGACCTCGTCGTCGCCCTAGGGACGGTGACGCCGAATCCGCTGCTGCGGGAGCTGAACCTGCCGCTCGACGGCCATGGCCGCGTGCGGGTGGACGAGACGTTGCGCGTGGTCGGCGCCCCCAGCATCTGGGCGCTCGGCGACTGCGCCGCCGTGCCGAACGAGGCGAGGCCGGGCGAGACCGACCCGGCCACCTGCCAGCACGCGCTGCGGCAGGCACGCGCCCTTGCGAGGAACCTGCGTGGCACCCCGCGCCCGTACCGCTCCCGCACTCGCGGCGAGATGGCGACGCTCGGCCGACGCGACGTGGCCGAGCTGTCCCTCCCTGGCGCGAGGACGGATCAGGGTGCAGAATCAGGACGGCGGCCCGATGTCGAGCCCGACACGAGGCGGCAGGCTCACGACATGGACTCATACGAAGCGGTGCTGTTCGACCTCGACGGCGTGCTCACCTCGACGGCCGCCCTCCATGCCCGCTGCTGGAAGGAGGTGTTCGACGACGTGCTCGTCGAAGCCGGGCGGCGGGCCGGGGCAGTCCAGGAGCCGTTCGACGTCGAGCGCGACTACCTCGCCCACGTCGACGGCAAGACGCGCGAGGACGGCGTCCGCGACTTCCTCCGCGCGCGAGGCATCGACGTGCCCGAGGGGCATCCGGACAGCGCGCCGGACGAGTGGTCCGTGCACGGGATCGGGAATCGCAAGCAGGCGCTCGTCGAACGAGCGCTGGCGTCAGAGCCGATCGAGGCCTTCGCCGGCGCCGTCCGCCTGGTCCGGGCGCTCCGGGAGGCAGGTGTGCGCACCGCGGTCGTCTCCTCCAGCGCGAACTGCGACGACGTCCTGCGGGCCGCCGGCATCGCTGACCTCTTCGAGCTCACGGTCGACGGCAACGACGTCACCCGGCTCGGGCTCCGCGGGAAGCCGGCTCCCGACGGCTTTCTCGAGGGCGCGCGGCGCCTGGCCGCCAACCCCGAGCGCACGGTCGTCGTGGAGGACGCCCTCGCCGGCGTGGCCGCCGGACGCGCCGGCGGGTTCGGGCTCGTGGTCGGCGTGGCCCGCAACGGCACCCGGGAGGAGCTGTTGTCGGCCGGCGCCGACCTCGTCGTCGCCGACCTCGGGGAGCTCCTCCGATGACGCCCCGCCACGCCCGCGCGGCGCGCCTACGTGAGCGGCTCGAGGAGCGCCTGCGCCGCTCGCCGTCCGACAGCGTCTACCCGGTGGCCGACTGGCAGATCGCCGAGCGGCGGTTCACGGCGGAGCACCTGGGGTCGACGGAGTCGGTCTTCGCCGTGGCGAACGGCTACCTCGGCATCCGCGGGACGCCCGAGGAGGGGGCCCCAGCGCACGACGCCGGGGTGATCCTCAACGGGCTCTACGAGAGCTGGCCGATCGTCTATCCGGAGGACGCCTACGGGCTGGCGCGCACGGGGCAGACGATCGTGAACGCGACGGACGGCTCGATCATCCGCCTCTTCGTAGACGACGAGCCGTTCGACCTCGCCACCGCGAGACTGCTCCGCTTCGAGCGGGTGCTCGACATGCAGCTCGGAGTCCTCACCCGCGAGGTCGAGTGGGAGACCCTCCGCGGCCAGCGCATGCTGATCCGCTCGCGCCGGCTGGCCTCGCTCGAGCATCGCCACCTGGCGGCGCTGGACTACGAGGTCGTCGCGCTCGACGCGAGCGTCCGGATCACGATCAGCTCCGAGCTCGTCACCCACGGGCCCCAGGAGGCGTCGGACGATCCGCGCCGAGGCAAGGGGTTTGCCGAGAAGGTCCTCGTCCCGCTCGCCGCGCGGGCGGAGGATCGGCGCGCCGTCCTGCACCTCGCGACGCGCAACAGCGGGTTGGAGCTGGCGTGCGGCATGGACCACTGGATCGACTCCGACGGCCCGGTGACCGTCGAGACGAGCGCCGAGGGCGACGGGGCGAGGACCGTCGTGCTCGCGGATCTGGAGCCGGGCCGGGCGCTGCGGCTGTCCAAGTATCTCGCCTATCACTGGGCGGCCGAGGCGGCGCCGGGCGATCTGACGACGAGGGCGCACCGCACGCTCGACCGGGGGGCCGCCGACGGCTACGACACGATCGAGTTCGAGCACCGTCGCCACGTCGAGGACTTCTGGCAGCGCAGCGACATCCAGCTCGACGGCGCCCCGGAGCTGCAGCAGGCGGTGCGCTTCAACCTCTTCCAGCTCATGCAGGCGACGGCGCGCGGCGAAGGCTTCGGCGTCCCCGCCAAAGGCCTGACCGGCCGCGGCTACGAGGGCCACTACTTCTGGGACACGGAGATCTACGTGGTGCCGTTCCTCGCCCACACCACTCCGCAGTGGGCCAAGCAGGTGCTCCATTTCCGCTGCGGGATGCTCGGCGCCGCCCGCACGCGAGCGCGCGAGGTCGGTCACCGCGGAGCGCTCTTTCCGTGGCGGACGATCAGCGGCGAGGAGGCGTCGGCGTGGTACGCGGCCGGCACCGCGCAGTACCACATCAACGCCGACATCGCCTATGCGATGCACCAGTACGCGTCGATCACCGGGGATGTCGGCTCCATGATCGACCGGGCCGCCGCGGTGCTCGTCGAGACCGCGCGGCTCTGGATGGAGCTGGGGTTCTTCTCGGAGCGCCGCGAGGGACGCTTCTGCATCAACGCTGTGACCGGGCCCGACGAGTACACGACCGTCGTCGACAACAACGCCTACACCAATCTGATGGCCAAGGAGAACCTCGGGGCCGCCGTCGCGGTGATGGAGTGGCTGCGGGCGCGCGAGCCCGATGTGTACGCGCAGCTCGCTCGGGACACCGAGTTGACCGAGTCCGAGCTCGACGACTGGCGGCGAGCCGCCGAGCTGATGTACGTCCCTCGCCACGAGGAGCTCGGCATCGTCCTCCAGGACGAGCGCTTTCTCGAGCGCAAGCGCTGGGACTTCGAGGGCACGCCGGCCGATAAGTACCCGCTGCTGCTGCACCACCATCCGCTCGAGCTGTACCGCCACCAGGTGATCAAGCAGACCGACGTCGTGCTCGCCACCTACCTCGTCGGCCACCACTTCAGCGAGGACGAGATCCGGCGCACGTTCGACTACTACGATCCGCTCACGACGGGCGACTCCACCCTGTCGGCCTGCATCCAGAGCGTGATCGCGTCCGAGGTCGGATATCCCGAGGCCGCCCTCGAGTACTTCGTGGCCGCCTGCTCGGTCGACCTGGTTGACGCGCACGAGAACACGGCCGACGGCATCCACATCGCCTCGTGCGGCGGGACGTGGCTCGCGCTCGTCGCCGGCTTCGCGGGCCTGCGTGCCCTCGACGGTCACGTCCGCTTTCACCCCCGGCTGCCCGCCGAATGGGACCGCCTGCGCTGCCGCCTTCAGGTCCGTGGCCAACTGATCGAGGTCGACATGACCGCGGGGGAGACCACCTACCGCCTGATCGACGGCAACGGCCTGTTGATCGAGCACTTCGGCGAGCAGCTGAGGCTCGCGCCGGGCGAACCCGTGCGCCGGGAGGGCCCGGCTCGAGAAGCGGGCTCCGAAGCCGCGAGCGCATCTCTCGCCACGCGGGACTGACTAGGCACTCGACTGGGGAGCCCCCGGATTCGACGCGGACGCCGAAGGCGCATGATCGGCCCATGTCCGCAATCGAGATCCAAGCCCATCTGCAGCAGCTTCAGGCCGAGCGCGCCCTGGCCTCGATCGAGGGCCTTGCGGGCGACTCCGCCTACATGGCCAACCTGGACGACGAGATCGCGGCCACCGGGCACGCCTATGTCGCGGCCGCCGTCACCGATATCGCCACGCTCCGCGGCCAGCTCTCGGGGCCGCAGTACGGCTGAGAGGCGGGAGAACCGTGACTCGCACGACGGCTAGTCGCCCGACCGTCGGCGGACGGCCAGCTTGATCAGACGGCCGCGGCCGCCCGCTTGTGCTGCTGCGGCGTGATGCCGCGCACTCGCTTGAAGGCGGTGCTGAGCGCGAACGGGCTTCCGTAGCCGACCTGGTAGGCGACCGAGCCGATCGTGGCGTTCGGTTCGAGGAGGAGGTCGGCGGCGAGTGACAGCCGCCAGTCGGTGAGGAACGCCATCGGCGGCTCACCGACGAGCTCGGTAAAGCGGCGCGCGAGAGCCGCCCGCGAGACGCCGGCCGCGGACGCCAGCTCGGCGACGGTCCACGGACGGGCGGGGTCGTCGTGGATCAGGCGGAGCGCCGTGCCGACCACGGGGTCGCTGTACGCGCGGTACCACGCCGGCGCCGCCGCGTCGGGACGCGCGAACCAGGCCCGCAGAACGGCGATGAGCAGCAGATCGAGCAGCCGGTCGAGCACGGCCTCCTGCCCCGGGTCGTCCTTGACCATCTCCTCGGCGAGCAGCCCGACGAGCGGCGACTCCCACTGGTCGCCCGAGAGCACGAGCAGCGGAGGCAGCGCCCCCAGCAGTCGCCGGCTGACATCACCCTCCAGCTCGTAGGTGCCGTTGAGGATCACCGTCGAGCCGACGGGGCTGTTGCCCCAGGTCCGAACCCCCATGTACGACATCAGCGGCACCTCGTGACCGTCCGGCGTCTCGCACCGCTGCCCGGGGAGAATGACCACCTGCGGAGGCGTTTTGGGGTCGTCCGCGAGCGTGTACGGGTCCGGGCCGCGGATGACCGCCACATCCCCGGGACGGAGCCGGAGCGCCTCGTCGTCCTCGGGTAGCAGCCATGCCTCCCCGCGCGTGATCGTGATGAGGCAGAGCGGCGCCTCGTCCGCGATCCGCATGGACCACGGCGGATCGAGCAGCGAGCGGAGCAGGAACGCTCCTCGGGCTCTCGGTCCATCGAGCAGGCCGGCGATGGCGTCCATGCGCGAAGTGTAGACGCACGCGTATGGAATCGACGCTCTCAACTATGGAAAGTCTCACCGAGCCGGCGTTTACTGCGGGTATGCAGTCGATCCCACGAAATGAGGAGCCCGCGATGATCGCCCCCGGTCAGACCGTCGAGAACCCCGTTACGGGTGAGCGTTTCACCTTCACCGACACCGCAGCCAGCACCGGCGGCGAGCTGCTCGCGTTCGACCTGGCCCTCCGTCCCGGCGGTGCTGTGCCGATCCCGCACGTCCATCCGATCCAGACCGAGCGCTTCGAGGTCGTCGACGGTCAGATGACCTTCCGCGTCGGGCTGCGCAAGGTGGAGGCCGGGCCGGGCGACGTCGTCGAGGTCGCGCCGGGCGTGGCCCACTCCTTCGCCAACGCAGGCGAGACGGAGGCCCGCATGACTGTCGAGGTTCGCCCGGCCCTGGCGATGGAGGACATGTTCGCCGAGGTCGTTGCGATGGCGCAGGCCGGACGGATGAACCGCCGCGGCATGCCGCGCAACGTGCTGGAGCTCGCCGTCCTGGCGCGCAAGTACGACCAGGAAGCCCACGCTCCGCTGCTGGGCGTCCGCCTCCAGCGGCTGCTGCTGGCGCCGCTCGTGTTCCTGGCCGGGCACCGGCGCACGGGGCGGGCCGCGGCGGTCGCCGGGACGGCGGCCGCGGTCGCCGGCATCGGCGGGCTCGCCTGAGCCACACGGCGGCGGTGCCGCGGGCGGGGCCAGGGCGGGTTACGGGGTCAATCGGGGCGCTGTCTCACTTCGCTGTTGTGGTGCAACAGCGGGATGACACGGTGGAGCGAATCCGCTCCGTGGCGCCCACGGCAGCTTCCGGTACGCTCCGCTCGCTCTCGACCTGGTCCTGCCTTTGATCCGTCGGCGATATGACTGAGCCCCAGCGAGCGCGCGCCCTCCGGAGGTCGCGGCGTGAGGGCCGCCCGGGTCGCCGTCTTGCGAGCGTGGCCTCCGTGACTGTCCTCGGCGCTGCACTGGCGGCGGTGGCGGCCGCGCCGGCCGGTGCGGCCTTCCCGGGCGACAACGGGCGAATCGTCTTTCAGTCGAACCGCGACGGTCATCCGGAGATCTACTCGATGAGTCCGGACGGCACAAACGAGACCCGGCTGACGAACAACGCCGCGGGTAATCGCACGCCGTCTTACTCGGCCGACGGCAGGAAGATCGTCTTCTGGACCAACCGCGACGGCAACGCCGAGATCTACACGATGAACCCCGACGGGTCCAATCAGACCCGGATCACCCGGAACGAGGCCGCCGACTTCGATCCCACGTTCTCCCCCGATGGGAGGATCGTTTTCACGAGCAACCGTGACGACGGCAACGCCGCGATCTACGTGATGGACGCCGACGGCTCGAACCAGACACGACTGTCGCGCAACCCATTCGGAGTTCCGGTTGGCGACGACAATCCTACGGTCTCGCCCGACGGCAGGAGGATCGCCTTCGACGCCTTCGACCAGGGCAGCCAAGAGATCTATGCGATCAATGCGGACGGCAGCAACCGGGTCAACCTGACACGGACGCCGTTCGCCGGCAACGGGGACGCGAGCTTTGCTCCCGACGGGCGGACGATCGCCTTCGACACTCTGCGCGGTGAGTCCGTCCAGATCTTCGCCATGGATCCGGCCGGCGAAAACCAGGTCAACGTCAGCAACAGCTCGTCGTTCGACCGCGAGCCCGCGTTCTCACCAGACGGCAGGAAGATCGTTTTCAGGAGCAATCGGGGCACGGGGGCCGAGCTCTACACGATGAACCGGGACGGCTCGAACCAGACCCAGCTGACGGAAAGGCCGCTGGGCCTAGCCGACGTATTCCCCGATTGGGGCCCGCGGCCGTCTGCCAGTGCCCGCGCCGACGTTCTCCACGGCGACGCCTCGCATGAAGTCCTTTGCGGTCGTGGCGGCGGGGACGTGATCTTGGGCCTCAGGGGTGACGACACCCTGTTCGGCGACCGCTGCGGCGGGCGCGCGTCGGCCGCCCGTAGCGGCGTCGCGGCGGCAGCGCCCGGCGGCGACCGGCTCTTCGGGGGTCGGGGCGACGACAAGCTGTACGCACACCGCGGCGGCGACCGGCTCTACGGTGGGGCAGGGCGCGATCTGCTGCGGGGCGGCCCCGGTCGCGACCGCTTCTATGTCCGCGACGCGAGCCGCGACCGCGTCCACTGCGGCGGGGGTCGGGATGTGATCAGAGCCGACGCGCGTGACCGGCTGCGCGGCTGTGAGCGGACCCGCGTGCGCTAATCGCTGTCCGCGTCAGTCGTCGAACTAGTCCAGACGTCCCGGTCGCTTGGCGTGCCATGGAGGACAGCCGTGGATGGGCACGGCTGGGTTCGAACCAGCGGCCTCTCGCGTGTGAGGCAGAAGCCTCCCGCTGCTGCACGAGCTGTAATGCCTGCAATGGGCTGGATTTGGCACACCGGGCGCGGTGCAGATAGGTCCTAGTAGCGCCCACCACGGGCCCGTTTGAGACAAGGAATGAGAGAGAGAGAGAGAGAGACAACGTCAGGCGCTCCAAGGTGGCGTGCGTCGCCATTGAGAGTCCCTAAGCCGCGGAGCAACCCACTGGCTTCAACGTGGCTGTCCTTCCGGTCTCGCTACTGCGTTTGCACCGAATGCGATCGCGCCGCTTGCCGGTCGCGCCGCTATCGCCGCTCGTCCGCAGCGGGAGCGTGCCCGAGCACGGAGCAGGCACCCGCAGTCACGGGAGAGCGCGAGCATGGCACGATGCGTCGCGCAGACGACCCGGAGGTGGTGCAGATAGGCGAGCGCACCCGCTACGAGCCCGGCACGTTCTGCTGGGTCGGGCTCGCGACATCGGATCCCGGTAGCGCGAAGGCGTTCTACACAAGCTTGTTCGGCTGGCAGGCCGAGGACTTGGAGGCCGGAGCGGCTGGCACCTACACCTCGCTGCGCCATGGCGGGGAGGAGGTAGCGATCCTCTACATGCAGCAGCCGGAGGCGCGCGCGGCGGGTGCGCCGCCGCACTGGACCTCGTACATCTCGGTCGAGGACGCCGAGGCGACCGCTGCGCGAGCCGGCGACCTGGGCGGCGCCGCGGTCTTCCGCGAGCCCTTCGACGTGCTGGACGCCGGCCGGGTGGCCGCGATCCGGGATCCGACCGGCGCGATCGTGTCGCTCTGGCAGCCGCGGGAGCGGATCGGCGCCACGCTCGTTAACGACGTCGGCGCTCTGTGCTGGAACGAGCTCGCGACCATTGACGTCGAGCGGGCCGAGTCGTTCTTCGCCGAACTGCTCGGCTGGGAGTACGAGACCGACGACAGCGGCTACTCCTCGATCATCAACGCCGGCCGGCGCAACGGCGGCACGCGCGAGCAGAGCGAGGGTGAACGCGGCACGGCGCCGAGCTGGCTCCCGTACTTCACCGTCGAATCCGCGGACAGGGCGGCGGGCCGAGCTGCACGGCTAGGCGGACGCACGCTGCTGCCGAACACCGAAATCCATATCGGGCGCTTCGCGGTGATCGCCGACCGGCAAGGCGCCGCGTTCGCGGTGTTCGAGGGCGAGACCGACCCCTGACCCGGAGGTGGGCGGGTGTCGTCGATCTCCGCGGTGCGCGCCCTCACCAGCTTCGTGACGAGACACCGAAGCACGAGCTAATCGTGCGCAGACGCTCCTTCGCCAGGGCAAAGCCGGCGTCCGAGGAGGCCTGAACCGCGCTCGTTCAGGCCCCAAGTCGAGCTCGCGCGAGTGAGATGCGGTCGCCTCGCCGATCCTCGTCGACGCGCCGGTGGCCGGGACCGTGCCGGGGGTCCTGGGCGGGAGACTGCTCGGCTACCAGCGCGCGGCGGGAGGACGCCGCAGAACGCGCGCCGCCAGAAAGGCTCCGAGCAGGACGACGGTCGCGGCCTCGCTGATCCGTGCGGTCAGGATCGCCGCTGGGTCGTAGCCTGGCTCCATGAAGCCGAACAACGGGGTGCGCTCGCTGATGTATAGGAACACGAACGCCGTCGCTGCCTGGGCCACGCCCGCGAGGGCCAGCAGCTTGACGAGCGCGCGGCCGAGCGGACCGCGCAGGCGCTCGAGCGGGGCCAGAAGCCCAAGGCCTGTGACCGTGGCGCCGACGAAGTTGAGCAGGAACAGCGTCCCGATCGTGGGGATGTCGGAGTAGAGCTCTACGTACTGCTGGAGGTGGACGGCCCCACAGCGAGCAGCGACAGCGCCCCGAGCACGCGCGCGGCCAGCCAAACGGCCGGCTGGACGCGGCGCGCACGCGGGGAGGAGCGCAGCGGGCGTGCCTTGGTCGTAGCGGACATCTCAGTAGGGCGAGCTGTCGCCCGGGGCGTTCCCGCCCGGGGGCGCCGGGTCGGCGCCGGTGGTCGCTGCGACCCACTCGAAGTGGGTCCCCTGGAAGTCGTCGACGAAGCCGTCGCCGTCGAGCTGGCCGGGGCCCTCTTCGGTGAACGTGTAGAGCGGGAGCCCGTCGAAGGTCAGCTGGCGCTCGCCCTCGGGGCGCTGGACCGTGCCGAGGCCGACGTCCAGGTCCGCGGCCGCGGACTGCGCCTCGCTGGCCGATGCGTCGACCGGATCCCAGAACGACGTGCACGCATCGGTGCAGCGAATCCCTGACCGCTCGACATCGGCGGTGTAGAGCGTCCGGCCCTCGCTGTCGGCCAGGACGTTGGTCCCGTCGACGCTCTGCACCGACACGAGGCCGGTGCCCGACGCGGTTGCGCTGTCGTTGTCGTCTCCGGAATCGCCGCCGCAGGCCGCCAGGACGAGCGCCGCGGCGCCGACCGCGAAGGCGACCGTGAGTAGGTGTCTGATGGAAGGTCTCATGCCCTGAGCTACGGGGAAAGAGCTCCGGGGGGATTGCGCAATCCCCGCCCACCGCCGAGCCCGTATTAGGAGTGTGGTGTCTTCAGATCTCTCGGACGAGGCCCTGTTGTCCGGTCTAGCGGCCGGCGATCCGGACGCCGCGACGGCGTTCACCAGGCGCTTCCAGGCACGTGTGTATGGCCTCGTGCTGACGATCGTCCGCGACGAGGGCGTCGCGGAGGACGTGGCGCAGGAAACGTTCGTGCGAGCTTGGAAGCACGCCCGTACCTACGACCCGCGGCGGGGCCGGCTCGCGACCTGGCTTCTCACGATCGCCCGCAACCTGGCTATCGATGTCGTCCGGGTGAGGTCGGCGGAGCCGCTCGACCCGGAAGTGGTGGCCGCCAAGCTTCAGCGAGCCGGGGTCGCCAGCGGGCCCGCCGACCAGGGGTTCCCGGCGGACGAGCGGGAGCGCGTACGACGGGCCATGGCCGACCTGCCGCCGGAGCAGCGGCGCGCCCTCTTTCTCGCGGCCTATGCGGGGCGGACGGCTCGGGAGGTCGGCGAGATCGAGGGCATCCCGCTGGGCACCGCGAAGACAAGGATCCGGACCGCGATGCTGCGACTGCGCGATTCACTGGAGAGCCCTTATGAGGTGTGAGGAGATCCGCGACCTGGCTCCCGAGATCGCTCTCGGGATCACCGACGGCGAGGAGCGGGCCGAGGCCCTGCGGCACCTCTCGACCTGCCCGGATTGCCGGCGCGCCGTAGCGCAGCTCACGCAGGTCGCCGATGAGCTGCTCATGTTCGCGCCGGTGCAGGAGCCGCCGGCGGGGTTTGAGTCCCGCGTGGTCGAGGCGATGGAGCTGGGGCGGCCCACGCGGCGCGGGCTCCCGCGCTGGCTTGCGCCACGCTGGCTCGCGCCGCGGCTAGGCCCGGCGCTCGCGACGGCCGCGGTCACCGCCGCGGTGCTGATCGGCGTGTACAACGACGACCGTCAGACCGCCGACCGCTACCGCGAGGCCCTCGACGAGGCGGGCGGCCAGTACTTCCAGGCCGACCGGCTGGCCGACGAGGCAGGCGCTCGAGGCGGGGTCGTGTTCGGCTACGAGGGCTCGCCGTCGTGGCTGTTCGTAACGGTGGACCCTGCCCACCGCGGCGCGGTCCAGACCGCAGAGCTCGTGACCCGGGACGGGCGAACCATTCCCCTGCGCCGGTTCGAGCTCGATCGCAGTGGCACCTGGGGCGGGACGATTCCCGTCAACCTTTACCAGGCGGCCTCGGTCCGGCTGCTCGGAGAGCGTCCCGGGGAGATCCTGCAGGCCGACCTCCGCTAGCGCCGCCGCGGGCGAGCGCCTTCCGCAGCCGGGCTTTGGCGCTAGTGCGTGGTAGCAGGGAGGCCGTCCGGCCGACCCGCTGCCGCGACCGCCATCAAGCAGCACGTCCCGGACTGGTCGGCGAGGTGGCGTCACCGCGGCCCCTGGTGCAGGACGGCCGATGATCTGGCCGTCAACGCTGTGCCGCGCCCACCGTCTGGCCGCCGCGCTCCTTAGTACCTGGCTTGCCTTGCGGTTCGCGAGCGTCATCACGAAGGAGCGGATCGGGACGTCATCGTAGGTGTCGAGGATGTCGTCGGCGATCGCGCGGATCTCCTCGTCTGTGAGGCGGTCGCCGAACTCCTCGACGAGTCCAGGCACGAGGCGGGTCATCCGCATCATGTGTTGACGGCGGTCCTCGCAGATCGCGTCGATGTGTGTCTCGATCAGGTCGGTGACGCGCTGCTCGATGTCGTCGCGGATACTGCGCACGTGCTCGATCGGCTGGCCGGCGGGATCGTCGACGTCCCAGTCCTCGACGATCGAGGGGACGTAGGGGCACTTGGCGCCGCAGGCCAGAGTGATCGCCCAGTCGGCGTGGAGCTGCATCTCGAGCGTCAGCCTCTCGGGGCGCCGGTCGCCGAGGTCGAGGCTGACCTCACGCATGGCTTCGACGACCTCGGGGTGGACGCGGTCGGCGGGTTCCGCGCCGGCCGACTCGGCGCGAACATCCTCGGGAGCGTGGTGCTCGAAGAAGGCCTGGGCCATCTGCGAGCGCCCCGCGTTCTGGGTTCAGACGAACAGGGCGTACTTCATTTCATCCTCCCTTTCACTCTGCTAGCTCGAGCTTCTCGGCGTACTCGGTAGTCGTAGTTGCCTAGATCGTGGGGATTCCGCGCCGCTCGATCAGTGCGCAGACTCGTTCGGGTGCGGCCCGTAGCCGGCCAGATCGTCGCCGCAGGAGACGGCGTCGACACCCCTTCACTCGATCGCCTGAAGCACCACCTCAAGCGCCGCCAGGTTGGCGTGGATGTCGGTGATGACCGCGGCCCGGTTCACCGGCCGCACCGTCTAAGCATTGACAAACTTCGTTTAAATCGATATATATAAATCGATGTCCGTCGATTTGGAGCTTGCCCCCAAGCAGAAAAGACCGCCGGGCCAGCCTTGCTGCGAACCCGTTGTCTACCCCGGCGTCGAGCGACACCAGGCCGAGCGAATGGCAGCGATCGCGAAGGCGCTCGGGGACCCGATCCGGCTCCAGCTGGTCGATGTGCTGCGTAAGCACGCCGGCAAGGTCTGCGTCTGCGAGCTGACCCCGCTGTTCGACGTCGGCCAGCCGACCGTCTCGCACCACCTCAAGGTGCTCCGTGGCGCCGGGCTCGTCGACAGCGAGCGGCGCGGGCTGTGGGCCTACTACCACGTCATCCCCGACGCCCTGGAGGACCTCGCCGCATGGCTGAGCTGACCGACACCGACATTCGCGAGCACGTCCGCGAGCGCTACGCCGCCGCCGCCACGGCCGTGGCCGAGAGTACGGGGTCCGGCTGCTGCGAAGCGCCGGCTGCCATCGCCGGCTGCGGGCCGGACATCGCCTCGACCGATAAGCACGGCCACGAGGTCTTCGGCGCGACGCTCTATGACGACCCTGGCGAACCGGCGCTGAAGGCGGCCGTCGACGCCTCGCTCGGCTGCGGCGTGCCCACCGCGGTCGCCGAGCTGCACGAGGGCGAGACGGTGCTCGATCTCGGCTCGGGCGCCGGCGCCGATGTGCTGATCTCGGCGCGACGCGTCGGGGCGGCAGGCAAGGCGATCGGGCTCGACATGACCGACGAGATGCTCGAGCTCGCCCGCGCCAACGCGCGCGAGGCGGGGGTCGACAACGTCGAGTTCGTCAAGGGCTACATCGAGGACATCCCGCTCGGCGACGCCTCGGTCGACGTCGTCATCTCGAACTGCGTCATCAATCTCTCCGCGGACAAGCGGAGGGTGCTCGCCGAGGCGGCCCGGGTGCTGCGGCCGGGCGGGCGCTTCGCGGTATCGGACGTGATCGCCGACCCCGACATGGACGAAGCCACCCGCGCCGACATGCAGCAGTGGACGGGCTGCGTCGCCGGCGCGCTGACGCGCGCGGACTTCGAGCGGGCGCTCCGCGACGCGGGGCTGGTGGACGTCGAAATCCGCGAGACCCATCGCGTGCACGAACATGCGTCCTCGGCGATCGTGCGCGCTCGCAAGCCGTCCGTTGACACCGCGGCCTGATGGGGCCCCAGCAGGTTGACCTTCTGCCGCGACGGGAGCGAGCGGTCGCCGATGTCGTGATCGTCGGCGGCGGCCAGTCGGGGCTGGCCGCGGCCTACGCCGCTGGGCGCGCCGGGCTGCGCCCGCTTGTGCTCGAGGCTGGCGCGGAGCCGGTTGGATCGTGGCCGCACTACTACGACTCGCTCGCGCTGTTCTCGCCGGCCCGCTTCTCGGCGCTGCCCGGGCGACCGTTCCCCGGCGACGGTGAGCGCTATCCGACCCGCGACGAGGTCGTCGCCTACCTGCGCGCCTACGCCGCAAACCTCGACGCCGACATCCGCTGCCAGCAGCGCGTCGACACGGTCGACTGGGGCGAGGACGGCCGCTTGATCGCGCGGACCGCGACGGGCCTGGAAGTCGAGGCCGGGATCGCGATCGCCGCGACCGGCGGCTTCCGGCGCCCGCATCGCCCGGCGCTTCAGGGCTTGGAGCACTTCACCGGCACGGTCCTGCACGCATCGCAGTACCGGGCGCCGGACGCGTTCGCTGATCGGCGAGTGGTGGTCGTCGGCGCCGGCAACTCGGCGGTCCAGATCGCCGCCGAGCTGGCCCCGGTGGCGCGGGTGAGCCTGGCCACGCGGGCGCCGCTGCGCTGGAAGCCGCAGCGGCCGCTCGGACGCGACCTGCACTGGTGGCTGATCCGCTCGGGCCTGGATTCCGCGCCGATCGGGCGCTGGCTTGACCGCGGCACGTCCGTCGTCGACGACGGCCGCTACCGCGCCGCCGTGCGCTCGGGCAACCCGGACCGCCGACCGATGTTTGCCCGCCTCGACGGCGGCGATGTCCGCTGGAGCGACGGCACCCGCGACCGCGTGGATGCCGTCATCCTGGCCACCGGCTACCGTCCCGGCCTGGACTACCTCAGAGCGATCGGCGCGCTGGACGGCGACGAGCGACCGCTGCACCGCCGCGGGATCTCAACGACGGTGCCCGGGCTCGGCTACGTAGGCCTGCCGCATCAGCGCAGCATCGCCTCGGCCACCCTGCGGGGTGCCGGCCCGGACGCCGGGCACGTCATCGCCGGGCTGCTCAACGCCGCGAAAACGGACCGCAGCCCGCAGCACACCGCTATCTCCGCGCCTGCGGCTCGGCGGGTCGCCCTGCGTACCGCGTGCTGCGCATGACACGCCTGTCCACGGGGTCGTGCGCCAGCAGCGGGTGTTCGCCTCGGCTCGACCGCCGGGACACGCTGTCGCTGAGCTAAGCGCCACTGAGGCCTTCCGTGGGCTCCCGATGCGATCGTCGCCGCCGTCTCGGTCGGGCGGACCAGCACTGAGCCGCGCGAGCGGCTGAGAGCAGCCAGCCGGAGAGCTCGTCGAGCACGTCCGGCCTGACGTAGTAGTCCACCCAGGGGCCGCGGCCCGCTCGGAGTCGACCAGGCCGGCGTCGCGCAGCATCTTGAGGTGGTGCGAGAGAGTCGGCTGGGCGACGTCGAACAGCGGCACAAGCTCCCACGGGCAGACCTTGCCGACGCGCTGGCGCAGCACGTCGAGCTTGAAGCGAATCGACGAAGTACCGGGGCGACGCCGATCGAAGCCGTCGCTCGCGCTTCCGCTCATCCCCTTGAGCACGCACGTCAATCGCCGAGTGCGTGACTGTCGACAAGGACGAGCGGCAGGCGTCTCGACTGACGCTTGCGGCGCGACTCCTCCTGGATCAAAGCAGTCACCTCGTGCTCGATGCGGAGCCAGAATGCCTTTGGCGCGTCGCGATGACGCTGGCGCCGAGGCAGTGGTGTTCGCTCAACGCTCGGAGCAGAAACGGGCGTGCGGCGCGGGACTCCGACCAACGGTGTCCCCCGCCTTGATCCCGCTGGCGGGGAGTGCTCCCACACGGGCGGAGTGCCAGCCCAGCTCGGTCAGCGGACTTGGAGGTACTTACGTAGCGCCTTGCGGATCACCGATGAGGTTGTTTCGTGGTCGCGCTCGGCCCGCCGGGCCAGAGCGTCGCGTAGTTCAGGGTCGAGCCGGACGGACTCGACGCTGGCGGCGGCGGAGCCGATCGGCGGGCGTCCGCCGCGGCGGCGGATCGTCTCGTCGACGTCGTAGCCGGCCTCGGCCTTGTCTGCGAGTGCCTCGACGAGCTCGTCGGTGATCGGCTTGCCGCTCGCGCTTCTGCCGTGGGTCTTCTTACTACCCATCGTCAGGTCCGGGGAGCAGCGGCCTGTACTTGGGTCGCATCTTCATTGCATGGATAGCGAGCTCGGAGCCATCGTCGCGCACGATCGTGACGACCTCGAGCAGCTCGGCGCTGCGTGTTGGGCCGAGGTAGAGGCGGGTGTCCTCTTCTTGGTCGTCAATCGCGAGCGCGTGTCTCATGGCGTGTTCGATGTCCTCGTCGGAGATTCGGTGCTTCCGCGCCGACGGATGGATCTCCACCTGAGAATTGTATTACGAAACCTCTGACGGAGCGCTTGGCTCTTAAGGCGAGCCATCGCGTTCCAGACAAGAGGTCCCAGCACGCGCCCGACCACTCCGTCCTGGTGAGCCGGGCCAGCGACCGGCCGTATGTGACATGGAATGAGACAACCGCTCAGCCGGGACGCCGAGAGGGGCCGGCGGAGAGTCAGAAAGTGGCCTTTTGCAGGTATTCTCGATGGGCGCGGCTGGGTTCGAACCAGCGGCCTCTCGCGTGTGAGGCGAGCGCTCTCCCACTGAGCTACGCGCCCGGGAAGGTCAGTCAGTCTAGCCGCGGCCGGTCGCGCTGCTAAGAACGTGGGCATGGCAAGCCGGGTGTGGCCCGCGGGTGGGGGGACGTCGGTGCGGTCGCCTCGCTGCTCGCCGAGTTTCGCGACTGGTGGGACAAGTCGGAGCCGACGGAGGAGGGGATCCGGGACACGGTCCGGCGAGTCGTCGAAGACCCGCAGACGGAATTCCTGCTGGCGGCGCCCGCCGGCGCGGACGTCGCCGCCGGGGTCTGCCAGATTCGCTACCGCCTGAGCGTCTGGACCGGCGCAGACGACTGCTGGCTCGAGGATCTGTACGTCCGGCAGCACGCCCGGGGGGCCGGCCTGGGGCGGGCGCTCGTCCGCGCTGTGCTGGAACGCGCGGGGGCGCGCGTCGCGCGCGAGATCGGGGTCCCACAAAGCGATTAGGCTCTCGGCGACCGTACTGGGGTAGGTAGCTGTGCCCGTGCTCTTCGTCGCCCTTGTCTGTCTCGCGCTGGTGGTCCCTCCGGCCGCGGCCCAAGCCCCGCCCTCGGTCGCCGACGCTCCGCTTCGGACGGTCGATGCCGGACAGGGCAAGATCGGCTATCGGTCGGTGGGCCGGGGCCGACCGCTCGTGCTGATCATGGGCCTGGCGGGGACCATGGACTCCTGGCAGCCGAGCTTCGTGAACGCGCTCGCCAAGCACCGGCGCGTGATCACATTCGACAACGAGGGGATCCGGCAGACGACGCTCGGCCCGGGCACGCTGACGATCCGTCGTATGGGAGAGGACGTCGCATCGCTGATCCGGGCGCTGCGGCTCCGCCGGCCGGATGTGCTCGGCTGGTCGATGGGCGGGATGATCGCCCAGTCGTTCGCGGGCCGGCATCCGCGGCTGCTCCGCAAGCTCGTGCTATGCGCAACCGCGCCTGGAAACGGCCGCGCCACGTTCCCCAATCCGGACGCGCTCTCGATGACCTACGAACAGGTGCTGTTCGCGCCGGGGCACGACGCCGCGTACCAGGCGTGGCTTCGCGGCATCGGCTCGTATCCCGACTCGAGCCCGATCACGTCTCCGGAGCTGAGAGCGGCGCAGCTGGCCGCGGTCGTGACATGGATGGCCGGCCGCGATCCGTCGGGTCGCCCGCTGAGCCGGATTCGGAAGCCGGTGCTCGTGGGCGGGGGCGCGCTCGACCCGCTCCTGCCGGTCGCGAATCAGCGGTACCTGGGCAGGGCCCTGCCGAACGCGAGGCTTCGCATCTACCCTGACGCCGCCCACGGCTTCCTCTTCCAGTATGCGCGCGGCTTCGCGAAGCGGATCCTCCGCTTCCTGCGGCCGAACGCGCTCCCCCGGAGGACCTTGCCGCGGACGCCGCGCCGGTAGCGGGGATACTTCGCCGATCGAGGCTCGGACGTACGAGTACGGACGGCGCCCGCACCAGTTCGGCGAGCTGACGCCCCCCGCGAGCGCCGCTCCCTGGCCGGTGGCTGTGCTCCTCCACGGCGGGTTCTGGCGCGCGCGGTACGACCTGCGGCTCGAGGATCCGCTGGTCGCGGACCTGGCGGAGCGCGGCTGGGCCGCGTGGAATCTCGAGTACCGGCGGCTCGGCCTTTTGAGCCGCGGCGGATGGCCGGCCACCTTCGAGGACATCGCGGCCGGGATCGACCACCTCGGCCGGCTCGACGAGCCGCTGGATCTCGCCCGCGTCGTCGCGATCGGCCACTCGGCGGGCGGCCAGCTCGCGCTCTGGGCGGCGGCGCGCCACCGGCTGCCGGCGGGAGCGCCGGGCGCCGAGCCGGGCATCCGGCCGGCCGCCGCCGTCGCCCAGGCGGGGGTGGTCGACCTCAGGGAGGCGGCGCGGCTCGGCCTCTCGGGGCATGCTGCGGCCAAGCTGCTCGGCGGGCCGCCGACGAGGTGGCCGCGGCGCTACGACCTGGCGTCGCCGCTCGAGCGGCTCCCGCTTGGCCTGCCGCACCTCCTGGTTCACGGCGACGCCGACGACGTAGTCCCGATCGCGCTCGCCCGGAGCTACGCGGATCGCGCCGGCCATGCCGGCGACCCCTGCGAGCTCGTGGAGCTCGGCGGGTGCGGCCACTACGAGCATCTCGACCCGGGCAGCCGGGCGTGGGCCGCCGTGGTCCGCTGGCTGGAGGGCCGATGACTACTCGCGCGGAGGTTGAGCGGCTCGATTTTGCGGACCCGCTCGCGCCGTTCCGCGACCGCTTCCTGATCGACGACCCGGAGACCATCTACCTCGACGGCAACTCGCTCGGGCGCCTGCCGCTCGCCACCCGCGACCGGGTGGCGGCGCTCGTCGACGAGTGGGGATCGCGGCTCGTTCGCGGGTGGCAGGGGTGGATCGAACTCCCCGAGCGCGTCGGAGACGAGCTCGCCGAGGCGGCCCTCGGCGCGCGGCCGGGAGAGGTGATCGTCTGCGACTCCACCACCGTGAACCTCTTCAAGCTCGCGGCGGCGGCCCTCGAGGCCGCGCCCGGCGCGCGGGCGATAGTCACCGACGCGCACAACTTTCCCACCGACCGCTACGTGCTCGACGGCCTGGCACGCCAGCGCGGCCTCGAGCTTCGGCTGTTCGAGGCGGACCCCGTCGGCGGCCCGCGGCTGGAGGACGTGACGCGGGCATGCGAGGCGGGCGACGTCGGCCTCCTGTGCCTCTCCCACGTGGCATACCGGTCGGGCGCCCTCGCCGACGCCGAGGCGATCACCCGCCAGGCGGGCGTGCGGGTGCTCTGGGACCTCTCGCACTCCGTCGGGGCGGTGCCGATCGAGCTGGACGAGTGGGGAGTCGAGCTGGCCGTGGGCTGCACCTACAAGTACCTGAACGCGGGACCCGGCGCGCCGGCGTTCCTGTACGTTCGCGAGGAGATCCAGGACGGGATCACCACTCCGATCCAGGGATGGTTCTCGCAGCGCCGGCAGTTCGAGATGGAGCGCCCGTACGACCCGGAGCCGGGCGTCCGCGGCTTCCTCGCCGGGACGCCGCCGATCCTCGACCTCACCGCGGTCAGGGCCGGCGTGGAGCTCGTCGCCGACGCCGGCATCGCCTCGCTGCGCGAAAAGGCGATCGCGCTGACCGAGCTGATCGTGCGGCTCCACGACGAGTGGCTCGCCCCGCTCGGCTTCGAGCTGGCCTCGCCGCGGGAGCCGCACCAAAGGGGCGCCCACGTCTCGCTGCGGCACGACGAGGCATGGCGGATCTCCCGGGCCATGATCGAGCGGGCCCGGGTGATCCCGGACTTCCGCGGCCCCGACTCCGTGCGGCTGGGCGTCCCGCCGCTCTACACCCGGTTCGTCGACGTGTGGGACGCGCTCGACCGGGTGCGGGCGCTGGTCGAACGGGGCGAGCACCGCGAGGTCGATCCGGCGCGCACGCGCGTCACCTAGACCTAGAGCGCGACGATCGCGTCGATCTCCACGTCCGCCCCCTTCGGCAGCGCGGCCACCCCGACCGCCACGCGGGCGGGGGGATCGTCCTCGAAGAACTCGCCGTAGGCCTCGTTTACACGCGCGAAGTCGCCGATGTCGACGAGATAGATCGTGCAGCGGACCGCGTCGGCGAGCGCGGCCCCCGCCGCCCCGCAGACGGCGCTCAGGTTCTCGAGGCAGCGCCGCGTCTGTCCTTCCACGTCCTCCTTGACGACCTCGCCGGTGGAGGGATCGAGCGGGATCTGGCCCGAGCAGAAGAGCAGGCTCCCGGTGCGGATCGCCTGCGAGTACGGACCGATCGCCTCCGGGGCGTCGGCGGTGGAAACGGGCGTGCGCAGGGCCATGGGGCTCCTCTCCGGTCGGGGTCGACGCGTGAAGGCTATGCTTCCCCGTGGACCGTGCTAGGCGGGGAGGTAGCGGTGCCCTGTCACCCGCAATCCGCTCTAGCGGGGCTGAATCCCCGTCCGAGGGGTTTGGTCTTCGGGGCCAGTACGCCGGACAGAGGCGTTGATGGCCGGGTCCCGCGCGGCGGGCGCTCGCGAACCAGGTCAGGTCCGGGAGGAAGCAGCCTTAAGCGATACCGTCCGTGCGCCGCGGATCAGCCTGGCCGGAGCCGATGACCGGCGGGCACGCCCGGGGGCCGGTCTCGAAGGCGGGTGCACGGTCCATCTCCGCGCGCGATCAACCGATGCGGAAGACCGGATGGTCGGGGGCGATGCGCCGCAGCTCCTCGTCGGATGCGTCCGGACCCACTCCGCCGAAGAAGTGGCCGACCTCCCACTTCCACTTCTTGAGGTACTCGCGGAGCAGCGGCGGCTTCTCGTCGTCCGCCAGCTCGACGGCCGAGAACTGCTCGGCGCGCCGCCCGAGCAGCAGTCGGCCGGACCCACTGGCGCGCAGGTTCCGTACCCACTGTGTGTGTCCCCGGGGGGCGACGAGGTAGCGCCGGCCCTGGAACGTCATCGGGTTCACCGGGGTGCGGCGCGGCTCGCCGGTCTTGCGACCCGGCACCTCCAGGACGCGCGATCCCCAGACGCTGACGCCCGCGCGCGTAAGCGCGGCGACCGCGCGGTTGAAGACGTTGTCCGTGAGCCAGCCGGCGCGCTGGTAGTGGTCCATCGAATAGATCCTCTCAGGGCGTGGGAAGATCGCGGTAGATGAGTGGTTCGCGGACGACGACCGTACCCTCGCCGCCGCCCGCGGCGATCGACCTCGAGACCCTCCAGGCGGTGGAGCGCCGGGTGCTGTGGCTGGCCACGGCGATCGTCCACCACGCGAACCGCGTGCGCGAGAACCGCTCCGGCGTCAAGGTGGGCGGGCACCAGGCGTCGAGCGCGTCCATGGTGAGCCTCATGACCGCGCTCTGGTTCAACGAGTTGCGTGCCGAGGACCGGGTCTCGGTCAAGCCGCACGCGTCGCCCGTCCTGCACGCGATCAACTACCTGCTCGGGTGGCTCGAACGCCACTACCTCGAATCGCTGCGCGCGTTCGGCGGTCTTCAGAGCTATCCGAGCCGCACGAAGGACCCGGACCCGGTCGACTACTCGACCGGCTCGGTCGGGATCGGGGCGACCGCGCCGATCTGGGGCGCCATCGCCCGCCGGTACCTCGAGCACCATCGCTTCGAGGCGCCGCCGATGGGCCGGCACATCGCCCTCCTCGGCGACGCAGAGCTCGACGAGGGGGCCGTGTGGGAGGCGATCGCCGACCCGAGCGTCGCGAAGCTCGGCGAGGTGCTCTGGGTCGTGGACCTGAACCGCCAGTCCCTCGACCGGGTCGTGCCCGACATCGCCTTCGGCCGCCTGGCCGGGATGTTCGAGGCGGCCGGCTGGCAGTGCATCACGGTGAAGTACGGGCGCCGCCTCGACGAGCTGTTCGAACGCACGGGCGGCCCCGAGCTGAAGCGGCGCATCGACGAGATGCCGAACGAGGAGTACCAGCGGCTGCTCCGCGCCGAGCCGGCGGAGCTGCGCGAGCGTCTCCCCGGCCGCGGGCGGAAGCTCGCGAAGCTGGTGGGAGAGCTCGAGGACGGCGAGCTACGCGCCGCCTTCCGCGACCTTGGCGGCCACGACCTGGCGAAGCTGATCGATGCCTACCGGGCGGTCGAGCACGACCGGCCGACCGTGATCTTCGCCTACACGATCAAGGGGTGGTCGCTCCCGATCGAGGGCCACCCGGAGAATCACTCGGCGCTCCTCTCGAAGGAGCAGTTCGCGGAGCTGGGCGCGCGGCTCGGCGCGGACGCCGACGATCCCTGGGCGCCGTTCCCCGCGGACAGCGCGGAGGGCGAGCTGTGCGCCGCCGCAGCTGCAGCGCTCGCCCGCGAGGAGCCCGAGTCGCGGGAGCCGCCGCCCACGCCGCCGGCGCTCGGGCGCGAGCACCGGGGCCGCGCGTCCACCCAGCAGGCGTTCGGCCGCTTCTTCGTCGACCTCGTGCACGAGGCGCCCGAGGTTGCGGAGCGGGTGGTGACCGTGAGCCCCGACGTCGCCTCCTCCACGAACCTCGGCGGCTGGATCAACAAGTCCGAGATCTGGTCCGTGGGGGACAGGCGCGACTGGTTCGCCGACGACCGCCAGACGCTCGTCCATTGGCACGAGACGACCCGCGGCCGCCACATCGAGCTGGGGATCGCAGAGACCAACCTGGTGGGGCTCCTCGGCGAGCTCGGCGTCAGCTGGAGCCGCCATGGGCAGCCGCTCTTCCCGATCGGCACGATCTACGACCCGTTCGTCGGGCGAGCGCTCGAGCCGTGGTCGTTCGGCATCTACGCCGGCGGGCAGTCGATCCTGGTGGGAACGCCGTCGGGGGTATCGCTCGCCCCGGAGGGCGGCGCCCATCAGTCGATCGTCACCCCCTCGATCGGGATCGGGCTGCCGGGCTGTACGTTCTGGGAGCCGGCGTTCGGCCAGGACCTCGAGTGGACCCTGCTCCACGCGCTCGGGCGGCTCGGTCGTCCGGGCGGCGAGTCGGCCTACTTCCGCCTCTCGACGCGCCCGATCGACCAGTCGCTCGGCCCCGCGCCGGACCAGAGAGAGCTCGCCCTGGCCGGCGGATACCCGCTGCGGCGCGCGCATGGCCGCCCGCGCGTGACGCTGGTGGGCACGGGGGCGGTGATCCCGGAAGTGCTGGAGGCGGCCGACGTGCTCGGCGACGTGGACGTCGTCTGCGTGACGAGCGCGGACCTGCTCTTCCGCGCCTTCCGCGCCCGTGCCGGGTTCGGCGAGGACTCAGCGACAATCCTCGACGAGCTGACGCCCTCCGAGCGCGCCGCTCCGATCGTCACCGTCCTGGACGGCGATCCGCACGCGCTGGCCTTCCTCGCGGCGGTGAACGCGGTGCCCCTGACCCCACTTGGGGTCACCCGGTTCGGGCAGTCCGGCGACCTCGACGACGTGTACCGCCACCACGGCATCGACGCCGAGACGGTGGTAGGGGCGGCGCTGGACCTCCTGGGGTAGGGGACGCGCGGCTCCGCTAGACCGTATGGCTCTTGGGCGTCCGGTGTGAGCGGTAGTTGTGTGCCGGCACCCCCGCCACGAAGCGTGGGGTGAGTTTCGCGCCGCGGATGCAGCCGCGGCGGAAGCCACAACTCCATAGGAGGGCGCCGACATGGCGAAGGCTAGGACCCTGGTGGGTCTGGACGTGCATGCCGCCAAGGTGGTGGCGGCGATGCTGGATGTGGTGACGGGTGAGCTGCGCTTCCAGCGGTTGGGCGGTGACAGCGAGCCGGTGGTGAGGCTGTGTGGCTCGCTTGTGGGGCCGGTCAGGGCGAGCTATGAGGCGGGGCCGACCGGCTATGGGTTGGCGCGGGCGCTTGAGCGTGCGGGTGTGGAGTGCCTGGTGGCGGCGCCGGGCAAGATCCCGCGCGGGGCGACCGAGCGGGTCAAGACCGATCGCCGCGACGCCGAGCACCTGGTGCGGCTGCTGCTGGCCGGCAAGCTTTGCCCGGTCAGGGTTCCGGGACCGGCCGAGGAGGCGCTGCGCGATCTGGTCCGCGCTCGCGAGGATCTGCGGGGCGATCTGATGCGCGCCCGCCACCGGCTCTCGAAGCTGCTCTTGCGCCACGACGTCCGCTTCGCCGGCCGGGCCTGGAGCGAGCGCCACCGGGCCTGGCTCTCGAAGGTCGAGCTTCCAGAGCAGGCTGCGCAGGCCACGTTCTGCGACTACCTGGGGGCGGTCGAGGCACTCCTGCATCGCAAGGCAGAGCTGGAGCGCCAGGTCGCGGCTGCGGTTCCTGACTCGCCCTGGGCGCGCGAGGTGGGCCGGTTGCGCTGCCTACGCGGTGTCGACACGCTGACCGCGGTTGGGCTCTGCGCCGAGATCGGCGACTTCGCCCGCTTCGCGCGAGCCGGACAGTTGATGAGCTACCTGGGCCTGGTGCCCTCCGAGCACTCGAGCGGCGAGAGCCGCCGGCTCGGTCAGATCACCCGCTCGGGCTCGCGCCATGCCCGCCGGCTGCTGGTCGAGGCCGCCTGGCATTACCGCAACCAGCCCCGCGTCGGCCTCGAACTCGAGCGCCGCCAAGAGGGCCAGCCCCCGGCAGCGGTGGCGATCGCCTGGTCGGCCCAGCGGCGCCTGCACCGCGTCTGGTCGCGCATGCGCCGGCGCAGCAAACGCTCGACGGTGATCACCGTCGCCGTTGCCCGCGAGCTGGCCGGCTTCTGCTGGTCGATCACCCAGATCGAGTGAGCAACGCTCCCCGCTGACGGCTGGAGGGGCGGCGGTGCACCGGCCTTCGCGCGAGGGCATCCGCGACACAGCTATGAGCAGCCGGCCCGCCGGCGACGCTCGTTTCTAGAGCGCGGGCCCTCGAGACGAAACCCGGTCCTGCGGCCACCCGGATCCGCGCATATCAGCCTGACCGCGCGTCGCGCACCACGCCGGACCCGCCGCCCCTCGAGCCGCAAAGCCCGCCAACGGCGGGCTCTCAGCGGTTCACGAGTGCCGAACGTCAAGCCATATCAGCTGTAGTTCCTGAGCACGTTGGTTCATCCGGGCCTCCTTGGAGGCTGGGAGCTGCCAAGCACCCCAGTCCCAAGGAGGGCTCCGGATGGAGCTTCACGCTAACGCCGCTCTCAGTCTGAACAAGCGCCGGCTGCTGTGTCGCCGTGTGGTGGAGCAGCGGTGGACGGTGACGAAGGCGGCCGCGGCCGCCGAAGTCAGCGTCCGCTGTGCGCGCAAGTGGGTGTCCCGCTATCGCTCGGAGGGCGAGGTGGGGCTGATCGATCGCTCCTCGGCGCCGGTTCGTGTGGCCAACCGCACAGCGGAGGACCGCGTCCAGGCGATCGCCGCGCTGCGGCGGCTGCGCTTCACCGGTCCGAGATCGCGGAGCTGCTCGGGATGGCGCGGTCCACCGTTTCGGGCATCCTGACTCGGATCGGGATGGGCAGGCTCGGCCGCCTGGGACTGGAGCCGGCGCGCCGCTACGAGCGTGCCCGTCCGGGGGAGCTGGTCCACGTCGACGTCAAGAAGCTGGGCCGCATCCAGCGCGGCGCCGGCAAGCGCGTGCTCGGGCGCGCTCGGCGCGGGCTGCGCGTCACCGACGCTCTGGGCGCACGCCGCGGCACCGCCGGCTGGGACTACGTGCACATCGCGATCGACGACTGCACGCGCCTGGCCTACGCCGAGGTTCTCAGCGACGAACGCGCGGCCACGGCGATTGCCTTCCTGCGCCGCGCGGTCACCTTCTTCGCCCGCCACGGCATCAAGGTGGAGCGGCTGCTGACCGATAACGGCGCCCCCTACCGCTCCACCATGCCCGCGATCGCCTGCCGCACGCTCGGGATCCGCCACCTGCGCAGCCGTCCCTACCGGCCCCAGACCAACGGCAAGGCCGAGCGCTTCATCCGCACCATGCTCGGCGGCTGGGCCTACGGGGCCATCTACCGCAGCAGCCCCGAACGCACCACCGCGCTTGACGGCTGGCTTTGGCACTACGGATGAAAGTCAAGTCGTCTCGACGCCGGACGGTCCTTTCTGCGATCGTGACAGCCGGGTGCGGGTGACTGACGGAAGCGAAGCGCAGACCTTGGGGCTA
>Ga0081538_10000942_pt1 | contig 31362 bp, 32 predicted proteins | sample TabmetS5T2R1_FD_71022 | JGI IMG/M metagenome (GOLD analysis project Ga0081538, IMG submission 71022) | Tabebuia heterophylla rhizosphere microbial communities from the University of Puerto Rico - S5T2R1 | ecosystem: Host-associated > Plants > Roots > Rhizosphere ...
GGTGTGGAAGTCGACCACCCACTGCGACTCGGCGAAGCCGCGCGGGTTGGTGTCGTCGGCCGGCACCTCGGGCGCCGGCACGTGGCACCCGAGCCGCTGCAGGATCCCGGAGACCAGGCTCGTCCCGCTGCGACCGGAGCCCGCGACGAGGACGAGCGAGCGTTCTCTCAGCATGAACCCCGCAGTCTCGCCGCCGCGCAGCCGCCGACCTGTGAACAACGCGAGAATTTCTCGGCCAAGGCGCCGCGGGGCGCCTAGCGTTCCCGCCCGTGCTGACCAATCTCGAGCGCCACGCGGACTACGACGTCCGCCCGCAGGCCGCCGTCGAGCCCGGGTTCACCGCCGTGCTGCGCGTGCGCGACGAGGCGCGCTCCCTGCCCTGGGTGCTGCCGCCGCTGCTGCAGGCGGTCGAGCGCGTCGTGCTCGTCGACAACCTGTCGATCGACGGCACGCCCGAGGTCGCCCGCGAGGTCGCCGAGCAGGAGGGAGCCGGCGACCGCGTCGAGGTCCTCACCTATCCGTTCGCGGTCTCCCGCTGCGGGGCGGAGCACCTGGCCACGCCCGAGGCGTCGGTGCACAGCCTCGCCTACTTCTACAACTGGTCCTTCTCGCACGTGCGCACGAGCTACGCGCTCAAGTGGGACGGCGACATGGTGCTCTCCGACAGCGCCGTCGCCGCGCTGCGCGACCTCGCCTGGCAGCTCGAGGCCGCGCGGGTGGTGGTGCGCATCCCGCGCCTGCCGCTGTACGTCGCCAACGACCGCCTCGCGTACCTCGACACCGGGCTGCGCAACTGCGAGCCGTGGGCGTGGCCGAACCGGCCCGGGCACCGCTTCGTCAAGGCGCTGGAGTGGGAGCTTCCGATGTGGGATCCCGACATCGGCTCGATCGTGCTGCCCGAGCGGTCCTGCCTCGAGCTCAAGCACCTCGGCGAGGACGAGTTCGGGCACTGGACGGACACGGACTTCACCCGCTCGGCGCGCACGCGCCGCAAGCGGCGCGAGTGGGAGGTCGTCAAGGCGATCGAGGCGGGCGGCCCGCTGCCGCCCGGCGTCGAGGCGATCGAGGCGCCCGCCGGGCACCACGTGATCGACTACACGTCCTCCATCGTGACCGGGTCCTCGTCCTCGTCCCTGACGCCGAGGAACTCCGTGTAGGCCTCGACCACGGCGTGCGGCTCGTCCCACATCCGCATCCGGCCCTTGTCCATCCAGATCGCCTCGTCGCAGAGCTTCTCGATGCTGCCGAGGGCGTGGCTGACGAGCAGGATCGTGCGGTCCTCGGCGCACAGCTCGCGCATGCGGTTGAACGACTTGCGGCGGAAGCGGGCATCGCCGACCGACAGCGCCTCGTCGATGATGAGGATGTCGGGGTGCATGGTCACGGCGACCGCGAAGGCGAGCCGCCCGTACATGCCGGACGAGTACGTGCGCATCGGCATGTCCATGAAGTCCTCGAGCTCGGCGAACTCGACGATCTCGTCGTACTTCTCGCGCAGCTCGGCGCGCGTCAGGCCGGCCGCGAGCCCTCCGAGGACGACGTTCTGGCGCCCCGTCAGCTTGCGGTTGAAGCCGACGCCGAGCGAGAGCAGGGTGGAGACGCGGCCCTCGACCTCGACCCGGCCGGACGTGGGGGGCAGGATGCCGGCGACGGTGCGCATGAGCGTCGACTTGCCCGCCCCGTTGGCCCCGACCACGCCCAGCACCTTGCCGTGCGGGACGGTGAAGGACACGTTCTGCAGCGCCTGGATCTCGCGGATCACCCGCTGGCGGCGGCCGAGCCTCAGGAGCGTGCTCCTGAGGGTGGGCGCCTTCTCGAGCGACGTGCGGTAGGTCACCGAGACGTCCTCGACGCGGATGCGCGTGCGCTCAGAGACGGACAGCGAACTCACGCTCCCGGGAGATGAAGAACAGGGCCCCGCCGACGAAGAACGCGAGCGCCCATGCGGCGCCGACCACGAGGTCTGCGACCTCGGGCGCCCGCCCGAAGTCGAGCACGTCGCTCCAGGCCGTCAGCAGCGGCGCGAGCGGGTTCAGGACGAGCAGGAACTGGTAGCGCTCCGGGACCTCGGAGGCGAAGTAGAGGATCGGCGATCCGTACAGCCACAGGCGCGTGACGTAGGTGAGGAAGTTCTTGAGGTCGCGGAAGTACACCTGGCCCGCGGCCACCAGCATCGCCAGCCCGGTGGCGAGCACGGCGAACAGCAGGAAGACGGGGATCAGCCACAGCAGCTCGACCCCCACCGGGAGGCCGACCGCGATGTGCACGGGGACGTAGATGGCGATCGTCGGGAGGAAGCGCCACAACGCGGTGATCACCGCGGCGCCGGGGAGCAGCACGCGCGGGAACGCCGTGTTGAGGATCAGCCTGCCGCCCCCGACCACCGACCGCACCGCCTGGCGGATCGAGTCCATGACGAAGTAGTAGACGAACAGGCACGCCATCAGGTGGGCGAAGAACGTGATCCCGCCCGTGCGCGCGCGGAGGATGTCGACGAGCACGAAGTAGACGCACGCGAGCAGGAGCGGGCTGAGGATCAGCCAGAGCTGGCCGAGCACGGTGTTGTAGTGCTGCGCGCGGAGCGTCGTCCGCGACAGCTCGAACGCGAACTCGCGCCTCCGCCACAGCTCGCGCACGTAGGAGCCGAGCGGCGGCAGCCCGACCCGGTGCGGCTCGTAGACGTGCCGTACCGACGTGAACTCGTCGGTCCGCTGGCGCTGCTCGGGATCCCGGACAGGGGCGGTCAAGGCACGGAGAGGCTAGCTGTTAGAGGATCGGTGGCCGGCCGGCTCGGGTCATCCGCCACAGAGTGTTCACACGCAGGCGGCGGCGCGGTCCGCAGGGCTGCCGGAGGCCGTCGCGGTAGCCGCGCAGGGCGGCGCGACCGGGCCGCAGCGGCAGCGTCCGGAGCGCGAAGCCGGCGACGTAGAGGACGCCGAGCGGGAGCGGCAGGTGGCGGCGCGCCAGGAAGACGCGGTTGCGGGCGCCGTAGTAGGCCGAGTAGCCGTGCGGGGCGGTCCGGTACGACGGGTGCAGGACCTCGATGTCGCCGGCGTAGGCGACCCGGCGGCCCGTGTCCATGACGCGCCAGGCCAGGTCGACGCCCTCGTGCGCGTAGCGGAAGACCTCGGGCCAGCCGCCGACCTGCTCGAACACCGTCCGGCGGATCGCCACCGCGCCCTCCCAGACCGCCGTGATCTCGCTCGAGCGGGCGGGGTCTCCCACCCGCAGCCGCGGGACCCAGTCGCGCGGCGCGGGCCCGCCGTCCGACGCGCGCACCCGCAGCTGCAGCATGCCGAGGCCGGGATCCGCGAACCGCTCGGCCACGCGGGCGAGCGCGTCGGGCGAGGCGAGGCGGGCGTCGTCGTCGAGGAAGAAGAGCAGGTCGCCGCCCACGGCCGGCACGCCCGCGTTGCGGCCGGCGGGGATCCCGCGATCCTCCGCGAGCGCCACCGTTCGCACGCTCAGCCCCTCGGGCCGCCAGCCGTTGCCGACGACCACGACGTCGGTCTCCACGCCGGTCTGCACCGCCAGCGATCCGAGCGCCGCCGCCAGCTCGGCCGGCCGGCGGCCTTGGGTGAGGACGATGGCGCCGATCGTGGCGACCCGCGGCGAGTCGTGCGGCGCGGTCATCGCAGCCGGCTCGAGGCCAGGATCGCGACGAGGTGCCCGACCGCGGTGATCGCGGTCATCGCCACCAGCGCGATGGCGAGCACGCGCGAGCCGATGAGGTCGCCCGCCGCGGCGTCGACGATCGCGGCCGCCAGCGCCAGCATCGTCGCCTCCATGGCCACGAACGCGCGGTAGAACGGCAGCGCCCCGACCATCCGTCGCAGCCGCGCCAGCCCGCTGGCCCGCGGGGACGCGACCGCGACGGTGTCGGCCGCCACCGGCAGCCCCGCCTCCGCGCGCGCCACCGTCACCAGCGCCGACTCGCCCTTGATCAGCAGCACGAGCACCGCGGCCACCAGCCCCAGGACCGGCTCCTCCGCGCGCACCCCGATCGCGATCGGCAGCGCCCCCTCGGTCAGCCAGTGGCCGATCCGGTCCAGGTACACCCCGCTGACCGACTTCACGCCCCGCCAGCGCGCGAGCTCGCCGTCCGAGCAGTCGAGCAGGATCTGGAGCTGGATGAGCAGGAACGCCGCCACGGCGGGCAGCACGCCCGGCAGCACGAGCACGCCCGCCGCCGCCAGACCGGCGAGGATCATCAGCCACGTCACGCCGTTCGGCGTGATCCGCGTGGGGAGCAGGAGCCGCGTCAGGTACGGCGAGAAGCGGCGGATGTAGAGCCGCCCCGCCCAGTGCTCGCCGCTGTTGCGCTCGAAGATCGAGGCGGGCTGGGTCGCCGCGCGCAGCTCAGCGATCGTAGGCATCGAGGAATCCCGCGACGGCCCGCCGGACGCCCGCCTCGTCGAGGGCGAGGTGCTCGAGGATCGTGAAGCGGTCCGGCCGGGTGTCGGGCGCCCGCACCACCGCGGCGACGAACTGGTCCACGCTGAGCCCGAGGTCGGCGGGGGTGCGCGGCAGCCCGTGCCGCCGCAGGCAGGCGTCGATCCCGTGCGTGAGCCCGTCGTCGCCGCGCAGGAACGACGTGAAGAGGCTGGCCGCGCCCGCCAGCTCGCCGTGGTTCGCGGTGCCGGGGAAGAGGACGTCGATCGCGTGCAGGATCTCGTGGTCGCCGCCGCTGCACGGGCGGCTCGAGCCCGCCGTGGCCATGGCCAGGCCCGAGAGCACGAGCGCCTCCGCCAGGGCGATCAGGAACGGGTCGTCCTCGATCCCGTCCTCGCGGTGCACGACCGAGGTCGCGGCCACGCGCGCGAACGTCACGGCGACGCCGTCGACCTCCTCGCCGCGCTCACGCTCGGCCAGCCGCCAGTCGGCGATCGCCGACAGGTTGCTGATCGCGTCGCCGATGCCCGAGCGGCGCATGGCCGGCTCGCTGCGGCGCACGTAGTCGAGGTCGACGACCACCGCGATCGGCATCTGCACGCCGAACGAGCCCTTGTGGCCGGCGTCGTCGTCGACCAGCGAGGCGACCGGCGAGGCGATCCCGTCGTGGGCGAGGCTGGTGGCCACCGCCACCGAGGGCAGGCCGGAGAGGCTGGCGGCGTACTTGGCGACGTCGATCGTCCGCCCCCCGCCGATCCCCACCACGGCGTCGTAGAAGCCCGCCCGCAGCCGCGCCGCGAGCTCGGCCCCGGCCTGCACGGAGCCGCCCGCCACGTCCCAGATCTCGCCGTTGGCGAGCTGCGGGCGCAGGGTGGCGGCGATCTCCTCGCCCAGCCCCGGCCCCACGATGACGGCGACGTGGCCGCCGCTGGAGATCCGGCGGTCGGCGAGCAGCGGGGCCAGGCCCTCGACCGCTCCCGGTCCGATGTCGATCGTGAGCGGCGTGCCGACCATGCGGGTCAGCAGCGGCACGCGACCTCCCGCGCCCGCGCGAGGTCGCGGTGGTCGTCCACCTCGACCCACTCGACGCTGCCGATCGGGGCGATGCCGACCTTCCCGCCGCGGTCGGCCAGCTCCTGGAAGCCGTCCTCGTAGTAGAGCGACGGGTCGCGCCGCCAGGTCGCCTCGAGCGCGTCGGCCAGCGGCCCGGCCGCCTCCGGCTCGATCAGCGTCACCCCGATGTACTCGCCGTGGGCGGTCGCCGGCTCGAGCGCCTTGTTGATGCGGTCGAGGAAGCCCTCGGCGGTGACGTGGACCTTCATCTCCTCGTCGCCGAGCGGCTTGGAGTCGTCGACCGCGATCACCACCTGCGGCCCGCGCGAGGCGAGCAGCGTCTCCTCGACCGAGGCGGGGTGGACGGTGTCGCCGTTGGCGAGCAGCACGCCCTCGGCGAACACCTCGCGCGCGCACCACAGCGAGTAGGCGTTGTTCCACTCGAGCGCCTTCGGGTTGTAGACGAGCTCGACCTCCAGCCCGTGGCGGCGCTGCAGCTCGGGCACGCGCTCGGCCAGCCGGTCGTGCGCGTAGCCGCTGACCACCACGGCCCGCTCGAGCCCGACCGCGCGGAAGTTGCCGAGCGCGACGTCGAGGATCGTGCGGTCGCCGTCGACGCCGAGCAGCGTCTTCGGCAGCTCCGCGGTCTCCGGCCCGAGGCGCGTGCCGGCGCCGGCGGCGAGCACGAGCCCGATCACTGGCCCTCGTCCTCCTCGTCCTCGTACTCGAGCGGCCGCTGGACGCGGCCGATCCCGACCCAGCCGTAGATCGCCTCGCCCACGAACGCGGCGCCGAGCACGGCGGCGGCGACGTAGTAGCCGGCCGGCAGCGCGCCGAGCACGAGCAGCAGGAAGGCGACGACGAGCCGCCCGTCCCAGCCACCGCCGAGGGCGCTGACCCAGTGGGCGGGGACGACGCCGCGGTGCCGCAGCCGGTACACGAGGTCGTAGTGGCGGAAGGTGAGCGCCGCGAGCACGGCGAAGGCGGCCGGGTAGGCGTCGGAGCCGTGGAGCGCGGCGATCCAGATCAGCGCCGTGTACTCGGTGGCGCGCAGCAGCGGCGTCTCGGTCCAGCGGACGCGCACCCTCGGACGGGTGCCGCTCGAGATCCCGCCCGTCAGCAGCACCCAGGCGAGGACGGCGGCCGCGGCGCCGTCCGAGACGTCCGCGCCCCAGATCGCGCACACGGCCAGCAGCGGCGCGAGCCCGAGCGCGATCAGCAGCGGCGGCGGCACGCGCTTGAGCGGACCGCCGGCCAGCGCGCCGAGCGCGCGCGAGAGCGGCCCGTCGTCGCGGTAGACGGCGACCGGCTCGGGCCGCGGGGGCGCGGCGACGGCGACGGCGCTCATCGCACCGACCTCAGGACGCGCCCGGCCTGCGTGTACACGGCGGCGATCGCCGCGCACACGAGCAGGACGACGAACGTGACGTGGGGCGTGAACAGGGCGGCGGTGACGGAGATCACCGCGAAGCGCTCCCCGATCGGGAACGTGAGCACCTTCTTGAACCAGAAGAAGCCGGGGATGCGGTTGAGCAGGCGCCAGCCGTCGAGCAGGCGGTCGGCCCTCCCGCGCCGGGGCTCCGGCTCCGGCTCGGGCTCGGGCGCCGTGGCGGCGGCCGCGCGGCGCGCCTCGGCCGCGGCGCCGGCGGTGTCGAGCGCCTGCGCGACGGGCGGGTGGACGGTCTCGCCGATCGCCTCCTGCTGCGCCGTGCCGAACGAGAAGTCGGACATGTGGCGCACCGTCTGCGCGGTGATCGCGGCGCAGGCGAGCAGCCACACCGGGTCGCCCATCCGGCTCGCGCCGATCGCCAGGCCCGCGAACGCCATGTACTCCTTCGTGCGGTCGAACACCGAGTCCAGCCACGCGCCGAGCTTGGAGAACTGCCGCGTGTAGCGGGCGAGCTGGCCGTCGACGCAGTCGGTGGTGAACGAGAGCTGGAGCAGCACGGCGCCCACGATCAGCCCCCAGCGCTCGCCGGTGGCGAACGCGATCGCGGCCAGCAGGCCGATCAACACCGACGCGGTCGTCACCTGGTTCGGGGTGAACCCGCGCCGCGCCGCCCAGCGCGCGATGTACTTCGAGTAGGGGCTGACGAAGAACGTCGTGAAGAAGCCGTCGGCGCCCTTGACGGCGGAGTCGAGCAGCACGCGGTCCTCGTCGATCTCGGCGATCTCGTGCTCGGCCTCGGCGGCGCTCTCGGCGGTCAGCGGCCGGCTCCAGTACAGGCGCCGGAGCTGGCTGATGCCGAGCCGGGCGCCGCCGCGCACGAGCCCGACGAGGAGCAGGGCGACGGTGTCGTCGGGCGCGGTCGCGAGCCGGTTCTGCAGGCGCACCTCGTCCTCGGCGGAGAGCACGACGTCCGCGGCCTCCGCCGGCGTCCTCGCCTCCGCCTCGCCCTCCGGGGTGGCGGTGGCGTCGTCCCGACCGTCGGCCACGTCGACCTCCGCGCCCGCCGCCAGGCGCAGCCGCCACGACGCCTCCTTGCGCTCGAGCTCCTGGCGCCACGCCCTCGGCGGGTCGGCGGCCAGCGGCGCGAGCGCCTCCGCCGCGGCGGTCAAGGCCGGGATGTCGGCCGCGGCGACCTTGAGGACGCCGAGGAAGGTCGTGGTCGGGCGGTGGACGGCGTGGTAGGCCGAGCCGGCGCTGACCACCCGACCGCGACGCGCGCGGATCCGGAACACCATGGCCCGCGCGCGGGCGCTCGTCAGGACCCCGGTGGTCACGCGCGGGTCGGCGAGCAGGCCGGCCAGCGCCTCGCGGTGGCAGGCGATGTCGCCGTACATGAGCACGAGCCCGCCGCCGCCGCCGGCCAGCTCGGCGACGGTGCGCAGGTCGGCCGGCACGTCCGGCGAGGCGACGACCTCGGCGGACCCGGCCACCGCTCGCACGTCGGCCTCCCATGCCGGGCGGGTCACGACCACCGCCCGCGGCACGCCGAGCGAGGCGAGCTGGCCGAGCAGGCGCTCGAGCAGCGTGCCGGCCTCCCACGGCAGCAGCGCGGCCGGGCCGCCGTCGCCGGCGGGCGCAGTGGCGAAGAGCACGACGGCGTCGACCGAGGTCCCGCCGCGGACGGCGGGGGGCGGCGTCGATGCGGCACTCGGCACGGCCGCGCTCCTGTCACTCAACCCGCTCGTCAAGGCCGTCGGAGCCTAGCGACCGGACCCGCCCAGTTCGGCAAGAAGCGTGTCCCAGCGCGGCCCGACGGCGTCGATCGCGTAGGTCGCCGACTTGCGCAGCGCCGCCTCGCCGAAGCGCCGGCGCCGCTCGGGGTCGTCGATCAGCTCGAGCAGCGCGGCGGCGAGCGCGCCGACGTCCTCGCGCGGGACGAGCAGGCCGTCCTCGCCGTCGCTGACGATGTCGCCGGGCCCGTGCGGGCAGTCGAAGCTCACCACCGGCAGGCCCTTGCTCATCGCCTCCACGAGCACCATCCCGAAGCCCTCGAAGCGCGAGCTGAGCGCGAACAGCGACGCCTCGGCCATCGCCGCGCCGAGCCGTCTCGTCCGGCCCATGAGCTCGGCCCGGCCGTCGAGCCCGAGCCGCTCGATCTGGGCGCGCAGGCGATCGTGCTCGGGGCCCGAGCCGTAGATCCGCAGCCGCCAGTCCGGCCGCTGGGCGGCGACGACGGCGAACGCGTCGAGGAGCAGGTCGAAGCCCTTCTGGGTGTTGAGCCGGCCGGCGGCGACGACGAGCGGGGCGTCGAGCGACGAGATGCCGCCGCCGACCGGCGGCAGCGGGTTCGGGATCCGCTCGACGCGCGTGGCCGAGCCGGCGAGGACGTTCACGTAGTCGAGCTCGTCGTCGGTGGTGAGCACGGCGAGCGCGTCGAGCCGGCGGTAGTGCCGGCGCATGTCGGCGGCCAGACGCGGGCGGTGCGACGCGAAGTGCAGGTGCTCCTCGCCGACGGTGATCACGCCGCGCGGGGCGAGCCGCGCGGCGAGCAGGTTGAACGCGGGCCGGGTCGCGATCAGCACGCCGCCGGGCAGTGAGCGCAGCCGGCGCAGGAGCAGCACGTCGGTGCGCAGGCTGCACCACGGGTACGCGTAGTCGTCGGGGTGCACGAGCAGGCTCGGCAGGCGGTCGAGCAGGCCGCGCCGCCGCACGTCGTCGAGCGCGACGACCGTCACGCCGGGCGGGAACGGGAAGAACGGCCGCTCGCGGCGGCGCAGCACGCTCACCAGCTCGACCGGCCGGCGCTCGGCGAGGTGGCCGGCGACGGTCAGCGTGGTGCGGATCGTGCCGCCCATGCCCCAGGCGTGCGCGAGCAGGATGCGGACGGTGTCGTCCCCCTGCGCGCGGCGGCGTCGCGGGAGCAGGGCGACGAGCGCCACGGCCGCGCGGTGGAGCAGCACAGCGAGCGGCCCCAGCAGGCGGCGTCGCAGCGACTCGCTCGGCACGCGGGGCAGGGTACCGACGGGGCGGCGGTACGCTGGCCTGCGGCGATGCAGCGCGACCAGCTCCCTCCGCACAAGACGGCGACGTTCGTCATGAACCGCTGGCAGGCCGTCTACGTGTCGGTCAACAAGGCCGCCTGCACGAGCCTGAAGTGGCTGGTCGCCGACCTCCAGGAGGAGGACCCCGAGGTCTTCCACCGCTCGCTGAGCCGCGAGCTGACCCGCACGATGACCATCCACCGCCGCCATTTGTGGCAGAAGACGCCGATGGCCAAGTGGCTGCCGGACGACGAGCTGGCGGCGATCTCGCCCGACGACGGCTGGTTCGTCTTCGCGGTCGTCCGCCACCCGACGGCGCGGCTGTTCTCGGCCTGGCAGTCGAAGCTGCTGCTGCGCGAGCCGTGGTGGGTCGAGGAGTTCGGCGGCGAGGAGTGGTTCCCGAAGGTCCCGCAGACCGGGGACGACATCGTCTCCGAGTTCGTCCGCTTCGTCGACCTCGTCGGCCGCGACCGCGAGCAGCGGATCCTCCGCAACCGTCACTTCGCGCCGCAGGGCTGGATGCTGGCCGCCGACCGCATGCCCTACACGCGGATCTACAAGACGAACGAGATCAAGCAGCTCCTGGCCGACTTCGAGGCGCACGTGCGCGAGCGCGGCTACGACGGCGAGCCGCTGAAGCTGCTGCGCGCGAACGAGACGCCGCTGAAGCCGATCGCTGCGCTCTTCCCGCCTGAGGTCATCGACTTCTCGCGCGAGTTCTACGCCGACGACTTCGCGCGCTTCGGCTACGACGACCCGATGCCGGGCGGGCTCGACCCCGCCGACCGCTACGACGACGACGCGCTGGCCGAGATCACGCGCCTGATCGAGCGCGCCGAGCGGATCAACGATCTCGCACTGCACGCCCGGGAGATCAAGGCCGAGGCCAAGGCCGCCGCGAAGGCCGCGCAGCAGGCGGTGCCGGCCAAGCCCTCGCCGGTCCGCCGGCTCGCCTGGCGGGCCAAGCGCCGGCTCGTCACCTGAGCGGCGCGGCCCGATCGTCGCGGCGAGACGAACTTCGGCTGGGTAGGGAGGCTGGGGTGCCGGCCGAGTGCTCGGTTTGTAAGCCTGTGGCACCCAAACCGAGCACTCGGCAGGGCGCGGGGATGGTCCACCGCCTCTCTACCCAGCCGCAGTTGACGTTCGCCGGTGACGGCGGTTCGATCGCGGTTGACGTCCGCCGGCGGAGGCGGTTCGCCGGCGCCCGGCTCAGCGCAGCCAGGCCCGGACGCGCCGCACCGCGGGTCGCAGCCGCGCGCGGGCCCGGGGCGGCACGCGGCGCCACGCCGCCACCGCTGCGCGCTTCGGCCGGTTCGGTTTCGGCGGGCGCCGGCGCTCGAGCTCCCGCAGCGTCTCGAGCGTCCGGACGCCGAGCTTGCGCGGGTCGTAGAGACGGTCGGCGACGGGGACCGTGCCCTGCGTGCGCAGGTCGAGCGACGGGTAGCGCGCGACGCGCGCGTCGATGACCTCGCCGCCGACCACCAGCGCGCCCTCGCGCAGCGGCGCCAGCGCCAGCGGATCGTCCATGTCGTAGCCGAAGAACTCGCCCAGCGTGCCGAGCCGCCGCTTGAGGTACGCGCGCTGCCCCTCGCCCATCCGCGTCGTCCACTTGGCGATCCGCGAGGTGTCGATCGGCTCGTCGACGCGGCTGCGCCCCTCGACCTTGACCCGCCCGCCGCGGGCGCCCTGCACCGTGTGGTGCGAGAGCACGTTCTCCGACCACGGCTCGCCGAGCCAGTCGAGCAGCTCGCGCATCAGCGCCTCGGGGCGCAGGACGAGGTCCTCGTAGCGGACGATCGCGAAGCGCTCGCCGAGTGCCGCCGCCTGGCGTGCGATTTCGCGGTTGTAGCGCGTGTAGTGGTACGCGGCCTGCTTGACGCCGTGGCCCCAGCGGCTCATGTTCGAGCCGACGCAGCCGCCCGGGTGGCGGACGATGCCGACGAACTGGGCCTCGGGGAAGAGGCGGGCCATGTCGTCGACGTGCCACGTGTGGTACGGCGTCTTGTCGCCCCAGCGCTGCTTGCCCTGGCGCTCGACGTTGCGCATGAAGATGCGGTCGTAGAAGCGCGCCAGCTCCTCGTCGAGCTCCTTGCGGCTCCAGCCCATCCGCTTGGCCCAGTTGCGCCCCGACCACTTGTAGGGGATGAACTGGTGCGCGTTGTAGGCGCGCATGAAGCCGGTCTCGCGAGGGATCGCGATGTTGTCGTGGCTGTCGAGGATGAGCCGGAGCAGCGTCGACCCCGAGCCCATCGCGCCGATGATGAAGATGGGGCCCGGCACGGCGGGCGGGCAGTCTATCGGCGGCGCTCGTAGTACCGTGCCCGGCCGCCATGCGGTCGATCCTCGTCTCGGTCAAGCGATTCGCGTTCCGCGCCCTGCGCTCCGCGCTGGTGCGCTCCGTGCGCGCCCGACCACGCCACGGGAGCGGCGCCGACCGCCGGATCACGATCCTGCTCACCAGCGCCTGGGGGATGGGCGGGACGATCCGCGCCGCCCACAACCTCGGCAAGCACCTGGCCGCCAACGGCTGGGACGTCGAGCTGCTGAGCGCCATGCGCACGCGCGACGAGCCGTTCTTCGGCGCCTTCCCGCCGGGCGTGAAGGCGCGCGCGCTCGACGACCGCCGCCCCGGCGCCGTGCCGCTCCCGCTGCGGCCGGTCCGCGCCCTCCTGCGCAAGCAGTCGAGCGTGCTCTACCCGCCGTCGGACCGCCGTGCGAGCACCTGGAACGCGTGGGTCGACGTCCAGCTCGTGCGCGCGCTGCGCAAGCGCACCGGCATCCTCATGGGCACGCGGCCGGGCCTGAACATCCTCGCCGCCAACCTACGCCCGCCGGGGATGACGATCGTCGGGCTCGAGCAGATGAACCTCGGCCACCACATCCGGCCGCTGCGCAAGGCGATGGCCAAGCGCTATCGCGGGCTCGACGTGCTCGTCGCCCTCACCGAGGAGGACCGCGAGAACTACGAGAAGCTGCTGAACGGCCGCGTCCGGCTGGCCGTGATCCCGAACACCGTGCACGACGTCGAGGGCCCGCGCGCCGACCTGTCGAAGCGCCGCGTGCTGGCCGCCGGCCGCTTCGAGTACCAGAAGGGCTACGACATGCTGATCGAGGCGTTCGCGCAGGTGCACGCCAGGCACCCGGACTGGGAGCTGCGGATCTGCGGCCACGGCAAGCTGCGCCCGCAGTTCGAGGCGGCGATCGCCGAGCACGGCCTCGGCGACGTGGTCGAGCTGCCCGGGCCGAGCGAGGACCTGCCCGGGGAGATGGAGCAGGCGTCGATCTACGCGCTCAGCTCGCGCTTCGAGGGCTTCCCGCTCGTGCTGCTCGAGGCGATGGGGAAGGGGATGGGCGTCGTCGCCTTCGACTGCCCGACCGGCCCGCGCGACATCGTGCGCGACCGCGAGAACGGCATCATCGTGCCGCCCAAGGACCCCGACGCCTTCGCCGCCGGCCTGCTGGCGCTGATCGAGGACGAGGAGCTGCGGCGGCGCTGCGGCGCGGCCGCCGCGCAGACCGCGCACGAGTACACGATCGAGGTCATCGGCCCGCGCTGGGAGGCGCTGTTCCGGGAGCTCGGCTGACCGTCCGCCTGCTGATCATGAACGCGTTCACGGTGGGCGGGACGATCCGGGCGACGTTCACGCTGGCCGGGGAGCTGGCCAAGCGCCACGAGGTCGAGATCGTGAGCGTCTACCGCCTGCGCACGACGGCGCCCGCCATCCCCGTGCCGCCCGGTGTGCGGTTGCGGACGCTGACCGACCTGCGCACCGGCGCTCCCCGCACGCGCCTCCAGGAGTGGCTGCGCGCTCGCCGCAGCCGGCTGATTTCGCCGCAGGACTACCGCTACGAGAACTTCAATCTGCTCACCGACGCCGGCCTCCTGCGCTTCCTCGGCTCGGTCCGCGACGGCGTGCTGATCGGCACCCGGCCCGGCCTCAACCTGGCCATCGCCCACCTGTCCCCCGACTCGGTCGTCCGCGTCGGCCAGGATCACGTCAACCTCGCCAGCTACAGCAGCGGCCTGCGGCACCAGATGACCGAGGCCTACGGGCGGCTCGACCTGCTCACCACGCTGACCGAGGACGACGCCGCCGACTACCGCGCGCTGCTCGGTGACCGGCCGCCGGTCGAGTGCTTCCCCAACCCGGCGCCCGACGTCGGCGGCCGCCGGGCCGCGGTCGACGCCCCCGTCGTCGTCGCCGCGGGCCGGCTGACCGAGCAGAAGGGCTTCGACCGGCTGCTCGACGCCTGGCCGGACGTCGTCGCCCGCCACCCCGGCTGGGAGCTGCGGATCTTCGGCGACGGGGCCGAGCGCGGGGCGCTCGAGCGGCAGGTCGAGGCGCTGGGCATCGGCGCCAGCGTGCGCCTTCCCGGCTTCACCCGCACCCTGCACGACGAGCTCGCGCGTGCTTCTGTGTATGTCATGACCTCACGGCAGGAGGGCTTCCCGATGGTGCTACTGGAGGCGATGGGCATCGGCCTGCCGGTGGTCAGCGTGGACTGCCACACCGGCCCGCGCGACATCGTCAGCGACGGCGTCGACGGCCGGATCGTGCCCGAGGACGATCGCGCCGCGCTCGTCGACGCGCTGAGCGCGCTGATGGCCGACGCCGCCCTGCGCCGCCGCTACGGCGCCGCCGCGGTCGAGGCCGCCGGGCGCTATGAGCCGGCGCGGATCGCAGCCCGCTGGGAGGCGCGCCTGGGCGAGCTCGACCGCGCCGGGGGCGGGTCGATCGCCGGCCCGGCGCTGCGGGTCCTGCGCAGCCGCGCGGCGCGGAGGCTCGGCCGGTGAGCGTGGACGAGGCGCCGCTGCGCGAGGCGGCCAACCGGCTCGACCTGTGGACGCGCTTCGTGAACGACAGGGCGGCGCGGACGGTGGCCGAGATCGGCGTCTACCGCGGGCAGTTCGCGGCGCGCATGCTCGACGACTGCCCGGGCATCGAGACCTACTACATGGTCGATCCGTGGCGGAACCTCGAGGCCTGGAACAAGCCCGCCAACAAGTCCGATGAGGTGTTCGAGGGCTTCTTCCGCGAGGCGATGGACCGCACCGGCGCGCACGAGGCGAAACGGGTCGTCCTGCGCGGCACCACGACCGAGGTGGTCGGCCGGGTGCCCGACGGCTCGCTCGACTTCGCCTACGTCGACGGCGACCACACGCTGCGGGGCATCACCGTCGACCTCGTCTCGTGGTGGCCGAAGGTCCGTGAGGGCGGCTGGCTCGGCGGCGACGACTTCTCGCCGACGATCTGGCAGCACGACCCGGCCTACGAGCCGACGCTCGTGTTCCCGCTCGCCGTGCACTTCGCCGAGGCGGTCGGCGCACGCATCTACGGCTTGCCGCACAAGCAGTTCCTGATCGAGAAGACCGCTGACAGCGGTCATGCGTTCGTCGACCTGACCGGGCGCTACGGTGACCTCGAGCTCAAGCGCCAGCTCGAACGGCAGCCCACCGAGACCCCGCGGCCGCGCGGCCTGCGGGGTCTGTTGCGCCGCTGACAGCGCCGCAACGACGGCGTGCAAGCCGTGTTCGGATGATCGTGCCCAGACTCGCCCTCTGCCTCATCGCCCTCGCGCTCACCGCGGCCGGCGTGCTCGCCGCGGCACCGGATGCCGCGGAGGCGCGCACCGGCTCGTGCCTCGTGCCTGGGTTCACCGCGCCGTGCACGGTCTGGTTCGGGAAGGTGACGTTCGTGGGCGACGGCGACACGATCTACGTCGACGTCAACGGCGACGGCACGCGCAAGTCGTTCTCGGTGCGGATGACCGGCTTCAACGCCACCGAGCAGTACGTCTACACGAGCAACCGCAAGGCGCGCCGCGGCGAATGTCACTCGCTCGAGGCGACGGCCCGGCTCGAGAACCTGATCAAGCGCAGCCGCGGCCGCGTCCGGCTGGCGGCGATGGACCCGTCGAGCCACTCGCGCAATCGCATGCGCCGCTCGGTCGCGGTCAAGCTCAGGGGCCGGTGGCGCGACGTCGGCCGCATCCTCGTCGCCGAGGGTCACGCGTTCTGGCTGCCGAACGGCAACGAGTGGGCCTGGAACGCTGACTACAGCACGCTGGCCGAGCGCGCCGCGACTGCCCGGCGGGGGATCTGGAGCCCCACCTACTGCGGGCTCGGGCCCAGCGACGCCTCGCCGCTGCGTGTGCTCGTCAACGCGGACGCCGACGGCGCCGACCACGACTTCATCAACGGCGAGTGGATCCGCATCCGCAACCTCGACCCCGTCAACGAGGTGCACCTCGGCGGCTGGTGGGTCCGCGACTCGGCGCTGCGTCGCTTCACGTTCCCGGACTGGGCCACGCTCCCGCCCGGCGAGACGCTGACCGTCTATGCCGGCGACGGCACCGACACCTGGACCGAGTTCTTCTGGAGCCAGAAGGGGCCGGTGTTCGAGAACCCGCGCTTCGGCGAGAAGGTGATGGGCGACGGCGCCTACCTGTTCGACCCGCAGGGCGACGTACGCGCCTGGATGCAGTACCCGTGCCGCGAGAACTGCACCGACCAGTACGCCGGCGCGCTCGAGGTCTCGGCCAAGCCGAAGGGGCGCGAGCACGTCACCGTCCGCAACGTCGCCGCGTTCGCCGTCGACCTCGACGGCTACCGCCTCCAGAGCCCGCCGTACACATACGCGTTCCCGCGCGACTCGGTGCTCCAGCCCGGCGAGGAGATGGAGATCGACGTGCTCGGCGACCCCGCCGAGGACTCGCGGCTGCAGAAGCACTGGGGCGAGGTCGGCCCGATCCTCAACAACAGCGGGGACCGCGTGAAGCTGACGAGCTTCCGCGAGGTCGTGCTCGACTGCTACTCGTTCGGGAACGCCACCTGCTGAGCGACATCCCACCCGCGCGCTCGTCACGAGCGTGCTGCTGGTCGTCGTCGGGGTCCTCCCGGGCTTCCTGACCGCGAGCCTCGCTCCGCGGATCGACGCGGACTTCGCCTTCGGCGAGGCCGCGCTCGGCGTCGCCGTGGCGATCTTCTACATCGTCTGCGCGGTGCTCTCGTCGCCGTCCGGCCATCTTGTGGAGCGGCTCGGCGGGCGGCGGTCGATGCTGCTCGGCGCGACCACGATCGTGGCGTGCTGCGTCGGGGTGGCCGCGCTGGCCGAGTCGGCAGCGGCGCTGATCGCGATGCTCGTCGTCGGCGGGGTCGGCAACGCGCTGGCGGCTCCCGCGGCCAGCGCCGTGCTCGACCGCCACGTGCCGCCGGCGCGTCACGGCGTCGCGTTCGGAGCGATGCAGGCGGGCGCGCCGTTCGGGGCGGTCCTGGCCGGCCTCGCGCTGCCCGCGGTGGCGATCCCGTTCGGCTGGCGCTGGGCGTTCGCGGCCACGGCGGTGCTCGCGAGCGCGACGGCGCTGGCGGCGCCGGCGGCCGCCCCGTCCTCGCGCACGGCGGTGTCTGGCGCGCGCCCGCCCGGGCTGAGCTCGGTCCATGCCCTGGCCGTCACCGCGTGGCTGGCGAGCGCGGCCGGGACCGGGCTGGTGTCGTTCGTCGTGGTCTACGCCGTCGACTCCGGGATGAGCCAGACGGCCGCCGGGCTGCTGCTGAGCGGGCTGTCGCTGGCGGCGGCGGCCAGCCGCATCACGCTCGGGCTCGCGCTCGACCGGGGCGGCGGCGATCCCCTGCGGCCGGTGGCGGCGATGATGGTCGTCGGCGCCGCGGGGCTCGTGGCGCTGATCTCCGGCGCGCCGGCGGTGATCGTCGCGGGCGCGCTGCTCGCCGGCGGCGTCGGCTGGGCGTGGCCGGGGGCGCTCACCTCTGCGGTCGTCGGGCGCGCCCCTGGCGCGCCGGCCTGGGCGGTGGGCGTGATGATGGCCGGGCTGTTCGCCGGCGCCGTCACGGGACCGCTCGCCACCGGACTGCTCGCGGAGCGCGAGCAGTTCACGGCGGCGTGGCTGATCCTGGCCGCGTTCGCCCTGGCGGCGGCCGCGACGGTGGCGGTCGTCAGTCGGCGATCAGCTCGTTCAGGTCCGGCTGCGACTCGATGAGCCCGTAGTCGAGGCTGAGCTGCGACAGCCGCTCGACGGTCGGCAGCGTGATGTCCTTGCGCCACTGCGGCAGCTTGATGTTCGCCGCCACCTCGGGCGGGATCTGCGTGTACTCGCCGAGGATCTTGCGCACGGCGTCCGGATTGGCCTGCGCGTACTCGAGCGACTGCTCCATGGCGGTCACGAAGCGGTCGACGACCTCCTTGTTCTCCTCGGCGTACTGCGTGGACGTGAAGTAGGTCGCGACGGTCAGGTCGGGCGCGGTGTTGACGTAGAACGGGTCGATCCCGCGCGCCTTGCCGGCCTTGCCCTGGCTCACGAACGGCTCGACCACGCACGCGCCGTCGACCCGCTCGGCCTCGAGCGCCGCGTTCATGTCCGGGAACGGGACCTCGGTGAACTTCAGCGTGCTGTCGTCGACGCCCATGTCGGCCAGCGAGGCGCGGATCGTGACCTCGCAGATGTTCTTGAGGGTGTTGACGGCGATCGTCTTGCCCTCGAGGTCCTTCGGCTCCTTGATCGGGCCGTCCTTGAGCACGAGCAGGTCGGCCCACGCCTCGTCCTCGGTCTTGCCGCCCAGCACGCCCTGGCTGATGATGGTCACCGGCAGGTCCTTGGAGGCGGCGATGAGCAGCGAGACGGTGTTCGAGAAGCCGATCTGGAAGTCGCCGCTGAGCACGGCGGGCGTGATCGCCGCGCCGCCCTCCGCGAGCTGCGGCTCGATCTTGAGGTTCTGGTCCTCGAAGAAGCCCTGCTCGATGCCGAGGTAGAGCGGGGCGACGTCGGCGATCGGGATGACCCCGACCCGCAGCGTCGCCGTCTCGGCCTGGCCTCCGCCTCCGCCTCCACCCTCCTCCTCGTCATCCCCGCAGCCGGCCAGCGCGAGCGCAGCCGCGATCCCCAGCGCAACCAGCCAACCCCGTTGCATCGGTCCTCCCTCGTTGGACAGAGGAAGAATACATCAAACTATTTGGCTTCCTCGTCGATCACCCGCTGCGCCACGGCGAAGGCGGAGTTCGCGGCGGGGACGCCGCAGTAGATCGCGGTCTGGAGCAGGACCTCCTTGATCTCGTCCGGGGTGAGACCGTTGCGCAGCGCGGCGCGGGTGTGCATCGCCAGCTCCTTCTCGTGGCCGCCGGCGACCAGCGCGGTGAGGGTGATCGCGCTGCGCATGCGGCGGTCGAGGCCGGGGCGGGTCCAGATCTCGCCCCACGCGTAGCGCGTGATCAGGTCCTGGAAGTCGGCCGTGAACGCGCTCGTGCGCTCGATCGAGGCGTCGACGTGCGCGTCGCCGAGCACCTCGCGGCGGACCCGCAGCCCGGAGCTGCCGCGCAGGAACGGGAACAGCACGCGGTCGAGCTCGGCGGCGAACTCGACGTTGGCGATGTGGCGGGCGCCCTCGATCACGTGCAGGCGCGCGCCGGGCGCCTCCCCCGCGATCGCCTCGAGCCACTCGGGCGGCGTGGCGGGGTCGTCGCTGCCGGCGATCGCCAGCACCGGGACGCGGAGCTCGCGGAGCCGGCCGCGGACGTCGTGGCCGGCGATCGCCTCGCAGCAGCGCGCGTAGCCCTCGGGGTCGCTCGAGAGCAGCATCGTCTCGAGCCGCTCCCGCATGGCCGGCGGCGCCGCGGGGGTGAGCCAGCGCTCGAGGACGCCGGGAGCCACGGCCTCGACGCCCCGGTCTCGCACGGTGGCGGCGCGCTCGAGCCACGGGTCCGGGTCGCCGAACCGCATCGCCGTGCAGCACAGCGCGAGCCGGTCGATCCGCTCCGGCGCCCGGAGGGCGGTCGCCATCGCCACCGCGCCGCCGAGCGAGAGCCCGACGAACGCGAAGCGCTCGACGCCGAGCCGGTCGAGCAGCGCGAGCACGCCCTCCGCGAGCGCGTCGACGGTGATCGGCCCGGACGGGGGCGGCGAGCCGCCGTGCCCGGGGTGGTCGACGCGCACGACGCGGAACTCGCCGGCCAGCACCGCGGCCTGCCCGTCCCACATGGCGTGCGTCGTGCCCAGCGAGCTGGCCATCACCACGACCGGGGCGTCCTCCGGCCCGTCGACGACGTAGTGGGTCATGCGAGCTCCAGCGCGCGGTCGATCAACGCGTCGACGGTCGTCAGGTCGGGCGCGCCGTCGACGTTCCGGGCCATCCGCTCGGCGTCGACGGTGAGCCCGTCGAGCGCCTCGCGCAGCGACCACGCCGCGCCGCCGGTCCCGGCGAGCGCGCTCGCCAGCGCGTTCCACTCGCTCTGCCACGCCCCGGCGGCGCGCTCGTGCTCGCCGGCCATCGCCTCGAGCAGCACGCCGACGGCGCCGCGCACCTGGCGGGCGGCCGCCCGCGCCCGGACGGCGCCCACGGGGTTCCGCTTGTGCGGCATCGCCGACGAGCCGCCGCGCCCGCCCTCACTCGACTCGGCGACCTCGCCGACTTCGTTCTGGGCGAGCAGGACGACGTCGAGCGCGACCTTCTCGCAGGCGCCGGCGGCAATCGCCAGCGCTGCCCCGAGGCGGGCCACGCGCCCGCGGTCCGCGTGCCAGGGGAGCGGCGGCGCGGCAAGCTCGAGCCGCTCGGCGAAGCGTGCGGTCAGGGCGGGCGACTGCACGCCGACCGGGCCGCCGAGCTGCGCCGCGAGCTCGACCTGCGAGAGCCCGTCGCGCGCCGACGCGACGCCGCTCAGCCAGCCCGCGGCCTTGAGCCCGAAGGTGATCGGCTGCGCCTGCTGCATGAGCGTCCGCCCGGCCATGACCGTGCCGCGGTGCCCGTCGGCCAGTCGCGCGCACGCGGCCACGACGCCGTCGAGCTCGGCGACGATCAGCGCGCGCGCCCGGCGGGCGACGAGCATCGCCGCCGTGTCGAGGATGTCCTGGCTCGTCGCTCCCTTGTGCGCCTCCGGGGCAGCCTCCCGCAAGGCGCGCGCCAGCGGGACGACCGGGTTCGCCGTCTCGCGCCCGCCGATCTCGTACTCCTGCCGGCACGCCGCCGCGACCTCCGCCGCCGCCTCGGCCGAGATCAGCCCCTCGTCGGCCTGCGCGGCGGCCAGCGCTGCCTCGGCCTCGAGCATCGCGCGCATCCACGCGGTGCCGGACACCGCCTCGCGCACGGCGTCCGGCACGAAGATCGCGTCGAACGGCCCGGCCATCCCCGGCACACTAGACGTCGAGGAACGCCGTCTGGCGCTCGCCCTGCAGGCGGATGTCGAAGGCGAGCACGCCGTCGAGCTGGCGCGCGATCAGGGTGGTGCGCAGGGTCGGGTCCTCGATCGAGCGCAGGAGCGGGTCGGCGTCGTTGGCCTCCACCTCGTCGGGGAAGTACATCCGCGTGAACAGGTGCCGCAGCAGCCCGCGGGCGAGCACGCAGACGCTCAGGTGCGGCGCCTGCCCGTCGGCCGCGCCGGGCTTGACCGTGACGAACTCGAACCGGCCCTCGGCGTCGGTCGGGCAGCGCCCGAACCCGGTGAAGGCGTCTTCGAGCGGCAGCTCCTCGCGCGTGTCCTCCGGATGCCGGTAGCGGCCGGCACGGTTCGCCTGCCAGATCTCGATCAGCGCGTCGTCGACCGGCGCGCCCTCGCCGTCGAACACGCCGCCGACGACCCGGATCGCGTCCGGGTCCCCGGGCGAGACGAGCCGCTCCCCGCCCTCGTAGGGCAGCGCGTACTCGAAGAACGGGCCGACCGTCTGCGAGGGCGTCGGGTCCGGCATCAGGCCTCCATCGGCGTCGCCTCGCGGCCCCGCAGCACGATGTCGAACTGGTAGCCGAGCGCCCACTCCGGCTCGGTGGTCCCGATGTCGAAGCGCGCGATCATCCGCTCGCGCGCGGCGGGGTCGCGGACCGACTGGAAGATCGGGTCCTGCCCGAACAGCGGGTCGCCCGGGAAGTACATCTGGGTCACCAGCCGGGTCGCGAACGCGGTCCCGAACAGCGAGAAGTGGATGTGCGCGGGCCGCCACGCGTTGTCGTGGTTGCCCCACGGGTAGGCGCCCGGCTTGATCGTGATGAAGCGGTAGCGGCCCTCGTCGTCGGTCATCGCGCGGCCCGCGCCGGTGAAGTTGGGGTCGAGCGGGGCCGGGTGCCGGTCGGCGCGGTGGATGTAGCGCCCGGCCGCGTTGCACTGCCAGATCTCGACCAGCGAGTTGCGCACCGGGCGGCCGTCCCCGTCGAGCACGCGGCCGGTGACGATGATCCGCTCGCCGAGCGGCTCGCCGCCGTGCTGGCGCGTGAGGTCGTGGTCGAGCGGCCCGACGCGGTCGTGCCCGTAGACCGGCCCCGTGATCTCCGACAGCGTGTGCGGGAGGATGATCAGCGGCTTGTCGGGCGCCCGCAGCCGCGTCGAGCGGTACTCGGGCGACAGGTAGTCCGGGTGAGTGCCCGGCGGGTCGTGGCGATACCCGTTCACGCCTCGATCACCGTCGCGATCCCCTGGCCGACGCCGATGCACATCGTCGCGAGCCCCCAGCCGCCGCCGCGGCGCTTGAGCTCCCAGGCCAGCGTGGTGAGCAGCCGCGTGCCGGAGTTGCCCAGGGCGTGCCCGAGGGCGATCGCCCCGCCGTTGACGTTGACGATCTCCGGGTCGAGCTCCTTCCACTCGGCCAGGCAGGCGAGCGACTGCGCGGCGAACGCCTCGTTGAGCTCGACCGCCGCCAGGTCGCCCCAGCCGATCCCCGCGCGCTTCAGCGCCTTCGCGGCCGCCTCCACCGGCCCGATGCCGTAGAGCTGCGGCTCGACCGCGCTCGTCGCGCGGCTCGCGATCCGGGCCAGCGCGCCGTCCTCCTCGGCGGTGAGCAGCAGCGCCGACGCCGCGTCGTTCATCGGCGACGAGTTGCCCGCCGTCACGGTCCCGTCCTTGCGGAACACCGGCTTCAGCGCCGCGAGCTTCTCGGCCGACGTGTCCGCCCGGATGTTCTCGTCGCGCTCGAGCTCCTCCATCGCGATCACCTCGTCGGCGAACGCGCCGCGCTCCCAGGCGGCGGCCGCCTTGCGGTGGCTGTCGACCGCGAACGCGTCCTGCCGCTCGCGCGAGATGTCGTAGCGGTCGGCGAGGATCTCCGCGCCCTCGCCGAGCGTGACCGTCCACTCGTCGCGCATCTCGGGGTTGACCATGCGCCAGCCGAGCGTGGTGCTGTACATGGTCTCGCTCGTGCGGGGGAAGGGCTTGTCCGGCTTGAGGACGACCCACGGCGCGCGGCTCATCGACTCGACGCCGCCGGCGATGCAGACCTGCTCGTCGCCGGCCGCGATCGCACGGCTCGCGCTGAACGCCGCCTCCATGCCGGACCCGCACAGGCGGTTCGTGGTGGCGCCCGGGATCGACGTCGGAAGGCCGGCCAGCAGCACGGCCATCCGGGCGACGTTGCGGTTGTCCTCGCCGGCCTGGTTGGCGTCGCCGAAGTAGACCTCGTCGACGGTCTCGAGCCCGTTGCGCTCGGCCAGAGCGCGGACCGCGGTGGCCGCCAGGTCGTCGGGCCGCGTGCCGGCGAGCGAGCCGCCGAGCTTGCCCACCGGCGTGCGGACGGCATCCCGGATGAAGACGTCAGGCATCCTCGAGCTCCCGCAGCAGCGCCAGCTCCTCCTGCGTGGGCGGGTCCGTCGTCTCGAGGTCGCCGGCGACCTGCAGGTCCCAGCCGGTCGCCTCGCGGGCCTGCTCCAGCGTGACCCCGGGGTGGAGCGCCTCGAGCACGAGCTCGCCGTCCGTGCGGCGCAGGATCCCGAGGTCGGTGATGACGACCTGGCCCGGGGCGCCGAGCGACGTCTTGAAGTCGAGCTCGGGCACGAAGGTGCGCGGCGACTGGCGGATGATCGTGATCACCCGCCGTGTGTGCGCCGCGATCTCCGGTGCGCCGCCGGCCCCTGGCAGGCGCACCTTCGGCTCGTCGTAGGAGCCGATGACCGTCGAGTTGAGGTTGCCGAAGCGGTCGATCTGGGCCGCGCCGAGGAAGCCGACGTCGATCCGCCCGCCCTGGAGCCAGTAGTTGAAGATCTCCGGCACGGAGACGACCGAGTCGGCGGTCTCCGCGAGGTCGCCGTCGCCGATCGAGAGCGGCAGCCTGGTCGGCTTGGAGCCGATCGTGCCCGACTCGTAGATCAGCACCACGTCCGGCGCGTGCATGCCGCGCGCGAGGTTGGCGGCGGTGCTCGGCAGCCCGATGCCGACGAAGCAGACCTCGCCGTCGCGCAGCTCGCGGGCCGCGGCCACGGTCATCATCTCGTCGGCGCTGTGCTCCACAGGACGTGCTCCTCCATCCAGGCCTTGAACGAATCGCGGTCGCGCGCGATCGGGTCCCAGGCCCGGTAGAAGTCGTTGTCGCGGTCGTAGTAGTCGTGCGCGTAGGACGGGTGCGCGCCGCGCGGCGCCTCGGCCACCGCGGTCACCGCCCAGCGCGGGATGATGATCGCGCCGGGCCGCGGCTCGAGCGCGCCGACGACCTCCTCGACGGTCACCAGCGAGCGCTCCGAGGCGAGCACGACCTCCTTCTGGATGCCGACGATCCCCCACAGCTGCACGTTGCCCGCGCGGTCCGCCCGCTGGGCGTGGACGATGCCGACATCGGGCCGCAGCGCCGGAACCGCGGTCAGCTCCTCGCCGGTGAACGGGCACGTGACGGTGCGCGTCTCCAGGTCGGTGCCCTTCGCGCCGCGCAGCACGCCGAAGGGCAGCCGCGCCGCGCCCGCGGCGTAGCGGTTGGCCATCGCGGCGTGGGTGTACTCGTCGAGCTCGAGCGGCCCGGGCCAGCCGTTCTCGACCGCGTCGCGCAGCCGGTGCAGCGAGCCCACGCCGGGGTTCCCGCCCCAGCTGAACACGAGCCGGCGCGCGCAGCCCATGCCGATCATCTGGTCGTAGATCAGGTCCGGCGTCATCCGCACGAGCTCGAGGTCGCGCCGCTGCTGGCGCACGATCTCGTGGCCCGCCGCGAACGGGATCAGGTGCGTGAAGCCCTCGAGCGCAACGGTGTCGCCGTCGTGGACCAGCGAGGCGACGGCATCGTGGAGGCTCGTGATCTCCGCCATCCGTCCCGAGTATGTCAGATCAATTGTTCTATGGATCTGCGGGTCGAACTTCGGCATCGAGGGAGGCGGATCGGCTCGCCGGGCGGCGCGGCCTTCCACGATCCGCAACCGCTCCGCCCGCGCACCCTTCAATGCCCGAAGTTCGTCGGACGCTGCCCTTCAATGACCGGGGTTCGTCGGACGCCGCCCTTCAATGCCCGGGTTCGTCGGACGCTCCTCGAAGCGGCGGTGCAGGTTCGCGACCGTCTTCCGCGCCGCGCGCTCAACGGCCCGCCGGACGAGCGTGCGGTCGAGGATCCCGCGCCACCCGGGCCGCGGCTCGTACGCCACCACGATCCCGTAGGCGAGCGATCCGCCGGACTCCTGGAAGTGGCGCTCGTGGCGGACGTCGGGCAGCCCGCGCTGCACGCTCGTGTACTCGACCAGCCGGTACGGGACGAGCGTGCCGAGCGTCATCTCCAGCTCCACCGGCCGGCCGAGCAGCCGCAGCACGAGACGCGCGCGGTCGCCCGGCTCGCGCCAGCGCGCGCCCGGCTCGATCCGGACGAGATCGGGCCAGTACTCGGGCCAGTGGGCCGGATCGGTGATGTAGTCGAACCCCTCGCGCACCGAGACGCCGAACCGCGTGTCGACCTCGATCCGCACCGTCATCGCAGCTCGCGCTCCAGCAGGGCCATGCGGAAGAACGCGGGGACGATCTGCCGCGGCCCGGGCAGGCGGGCCGTCCCGCGCCGATGCGCGTCGATCGTCGACACGTTCACGAACGCCCGCTCGGGCGCCAGCCATTCGAGCGGGCCCGCGACCTGGCGCGCCGTCTCGGCCGGCGAGCCGCCCGCCGCGAGCCGCCGCGACGCCGCCTCGTCGAGCCGGCGCCAGTAGTCGAGCAGCGCGCGCACCTGGCTGGGGCCGCAGACCGGCCCGTGGCCCGGGAGGAACCGCTCGGCGCCGAGGTCGAGCAGGCGCTCGAGCGCCGCGATCCAGCCGGCAGCCGGCCCCGCCCACATGATCGGGGTGACGCCGACGAAGAGGATGTCGGCCGCGATCGCGACCCGCGCGTCGGGGACCCAGACGATCAGGTCGCCGACCGTGTGGGCCGGGCCGACCTCGATCAGCTGCACCTCGCGGCCGCCGACGTCGAGCCGGAGCTCGCCGGAGAAGGTCCGGGTCGGCGGCACGAGCCGTACGTCGTCGAACGCGAAGGGTCGAAGGGCCTCGCTCACGTAGGCGGCGATCGTGCGGACGTCGTCCCGCCGCGGGTACGGGACGGGGATCGCAGCCGCACCTCGCAGGGCGCTCGCGAGGACGCCGAAGCGCCGCATCTCGGCCGGCGACTGCGTGCTCATGACGGCCGCAGCCGCCTCGGTGGCGACGATCTCCGCGCCCTGCACCTCGGCGTTGCCCCACCAGTGGTCGCCGTCGGAATGCGTGTTGACGAGCGTCGCGATCGGCGCGTCGGCGACGAGCGGCGCCATCGCCGCCAGCATCCGGGCGGTGAGCCGCCGGTCCCACAGCGTGTCCACGAGCAGCGAGGCGCCGTCGCCGATCACGAGCCCCGCGTTGCTCTCGCCGAGCAGCCCGTTCGGCTGGAGCCAGCCGTGGACCCCGGGCCCGACCTCGGTCAGCCCGCCTTCGTACCGCGGCTCACCGGGATGCAGCGGCGCATTCATCGCTCGCGGGTCATGGCCAGCACGTCGCGCAGGTAGAGCAGGTGCTCGCGCATCGCCCGCTCGGCGCGCGGGCGGTCGCCCTTCTCGATCGCCCGCAGCAGTGCCTGGTGCTGGTCGAGCACGGCGGAGGGGACGACGGCGTCGCGCAGCGCGTCCACGAGCCGCGGCTGGAGGACCTCGAAGACCCAGCCGGTCAGCGCCTGCGCCATCCGGTTGCCGGCGGCGGCGGCGATCTCGCGGTGGAACTCGGTGTCGGCGACGTGGATGGCGTCGATGTCCCCGTCGGCGGCGGTCTCGGCCTCGAGCGCGGCGCGCAGGCGCTCGATCGTCGCCTCGCCGGCCTGGAGCGCGGCACGGCCGGCGAGCGGCACCTCGAGCAGCAGCCGGGCGTCGAGCAGCTCCTCGAGCGAGACGGCGCCGGTCTCGAGCATCATGTCGACCGAGTCGCTGAGGCTGCGGCGGACGCCCTGGTCGGCGGTGTGGGCGACGAAGATGCCGCCGCCCGGGCCCTTGTTCGCGCGGATCAGGTTCCCGCTCGCCAGCAGCTTGAGCGCCTCGCGCAGCGTCGGGCGGCTGACGCCGAACTCGGCGGCCAGGTCCTCCTCGCGGCCGAGGAAGTCGCCCGGCCCGAGCCCGGCCGACTGGATCCGGTGCTGGAGCGCCGTCGCCACCTGCTCGCTGGCGCCCCGGATCCTCACGACCACCCCCGCTCGCGCAGGTCGACCACGCGGCGCGACTTGTTCTCGCTGCGCGGGAGCATGCCCGGCGCCACCGGCACGATCCGGATCCGCAGCCCGAGCTGGTGGCGCATCACGTCCTGCAGCCGGCGCGCCGGCGAGCCGTCGGCCAGCTCGACCTCGAGCTTGACCTCGTCCATGCCGCCGGGCTCGGTATAGAACGTGATCCGGAACTCGCCCGACCCGGTGACCGAGCGCACCGCCTCCTCGACGGCCGAGGGGAAGACGTTCATGCCGCGGATGACGACCATGTCGTCGGTGCGGCCGACGATCCCGCCCGGCAGCCAGCGGTCCGTGTGGCCGCCCGGGCAGCGCTCGTCGGTGTTGAGCACCACGTCGCCGGTGCGGTAGCGCAGTACCGGGAAGCCGGTGCGGCCGAGCGGCGTGACCAGCAGCTCGCCGCGCTCGCCGGGCGCGCCGAGGATCTCGCAGGCGAACTGCGACTCGTCGATGTGCAGCCCGCCGTGCTCGCACGGATGGCCGAAGGGACCGGCCTCGGTCGACCCGGCGTGCTCGTACACGCGCGCCCCGAACGCCTCCTCGATCGCGGCCTTCACGGCGGGCAGCGAGCCGCCGGGCTCGCCGGTGCACACGACCTTCTCGATGCTCTCGAGCGCGTGCTCCAGCCGCTGCTCGACCGCCACCTCGTGGAGCCGGAGCGCGTACGTCGGCGTGCAGGCGAGCGCGGTGGCCCGCGTCTCGGCGATCGTCTGCAGGCGCTGGGCGGACGTCATGCCCCCGGTCACGATCGCCATCGCGCCGACCTCCTGCAGACCCTCCTTCGTGGCCCAGAAGTGGACGTGCGGCCCGAACGAGAAGGCCAGCGCGACGCGGTCCTGCGCGCCGACGCCGATCTGCTCGAAGCTGCGCGCGAGGCAGGCGCGCCACCACGCCCAGTCCTCCGCGGTGTCGAGCACGCGCAGCGGCGCGCCGGTGGTCCCGCTCGTCTGGTGCATCGCCACGTAGCGGTCAAGCGGATAGGTCAGGTTCGTGCCGAACGGCGGGTGCGCGGCCTGGTCGGCGACGAGCTCCTCCTTCGTGAGCGGCGGCAGCTCGCTCTCGCGATCCCAGCCCGCGAGACGCGCCTGCCAGAAGGGGTTGCTCGCGAGGACGAGATCGACCAGGTCGCCGTAGGCGATCACCGCGTGACCTCGGCCTCTTCGCGCTTGATGAGCCGGTAGACGTGCGCGCGCAGGCGGGCGAACTCGGGCAGCTCCTTGGTCTCCACCTGATCGCGCGGCCTCGGCAGGTCGACCTCGAGGATCTCCTTGACCGTGGTGGGGGACGGCGCGAGCACGACGATGCGGTCACTCAGGTAGACCGACTCGTCGATGTCGTGGGTGACGAACACGATGGTGACGTCGTAGCGCTCGCGCACCTCGAGGATCAGGTCCTCGAGGTCGGCGCGGGTCTGCGCGTCGACCGACGCGAACGGCTCGTCCATGAGCAGGACCTGGGGCTGGTAGGCGAGCGCCCGGGCGATCGCCACGCGCTGCTGCATGCCGCCGGAGAGCTGCCACGGGTAGCGGTCGAGCGCGTCGGTCAGCCCGACGGCCTCGACCGCCTCCTCGACCAGTCGCGCGCGGTCGGGCCGCTTCCTGATCGGCAGCGCGACGTTGCGGCGCACCGACAGCCAGGGCATGAGCGAACGGCTGTACTCCTGGAAGACGAGCGCCATGACCCGGTTCTCCTGGAGCACGACCTCGCCGGAGGTCGGCGCGAGGAGGCCCGCGATGCACTTGAGCAGCGTGGTCTTGCCGCAGCCGGACGGGCCGACGACGCTGACGAACTCGCGCTCCTCGACCGCGAAGTCGACGTCGGCGATGGCCTGGGTGTCGCCGTAGGACTTCGACAGGTGGCGGATCTCGAGCATCAGGCGTGCGCTCCCCGGTGCCACGCGAGCACCCGTCGTTCGACCACGGTGAAGAGCAGGTTGAGGGCGTAGCCGAGGATGCCGAGCAGCAGGATCCCCGACCACATCTCGGGGATCGCGAACGAGCGCTGCGACTGCAGCACGAAGAAGCCGATCCCGTTGGTGCTCGCCACCATCTCGCTGATCACCATCATGATCACGGCAAGCGACAGGCTGGTCCGCATGCCGGCGAAGATCTGCGGCGCGGCGGCGGGAAGCGTCGCGAACCGGGACACGCCGTAGACCCGCGCCGTGTCGTTCAGGGTCGGGTCGATCCCCCGGATGCCGTCGATCGTGTTGAGCAGCACCGGCCACAGGCACACGAAGGCGATGATCAGCACCTTCATCGAGTTGCCGACGCCGACGACCACGATCGCCAGCGGCAGCAGCGCCGGCGGCGGGATCGCGCGCAGGAACTCGACGATCGGCGCCGCCGCGCGGCGCGCCGTGGCGTTGAGGCCGAGCGGGATGCCCACGAGCACCGCGATCGCGACGGCGAGCAGGTAGCCCGCGGTCAGGCGCAGCAGGCTCGGCACGACGTCGCTGCCCACGCGCTCGAACACCCACGTCTCGTTGAACGTGCTCAGGATGTCGGTGAGCGGCGGGTAGTAGAACGTGTCGGAGTTCGCCGACCACAGCGCCCAGACGCCGAGCAGCGCGAGCGGCACGAGCACCTCGAGCACGGGCGCGACGCGTCTCATGCCGCCACCTGCCGCTGCGACGGATGCCAGTGCAGGACGCGGCGCTCGGCCTGGCTGGTGAGCGTGTTGAGCAGGTAGCCGATCAGGCCCGTGGTGATGATGAGCGCGTACATCAGCTCGATCGCGCCGCTCTGGCGGGCGACGTTGATGCTGCGGCCGAGGCCGGCGCTGCCGATCACGAGCTCGGCGGTGACGGCGAGGATGAGCGCCACGGCCGAGCTGATGCGCAGGCCGGTGGCGATGTACGGCACGGCGCTCGGGAGCTTGATCCGCCACAGCCGCTCGAGGCGGCCGAGACCGAACGAGCGCGCGGTGTCGGTCGCCACCGGGTCGACGTCGTGCACGCCGTAGAGCGACTGCACGAACAGCGGCCAGAAGCTCGCGAAGGCGGCGAGGAAGACCTTGCTCTCGAGTCCGACGCCGTAGATGAGCACGGCGAGCGGGACGAGTGCGACGCTCGGGATCGGGCGCAGGAACTCGACCACGAAGCGGACGGAGCGGTAGGCGGTGGCGCTCGAGCCGATCACGATCCCGAGCGGGATCGCCAGCACCGCCGCGATCCCGAGGCCGAGCGCCCAGCCCTGCATCGTGTTGCCGACCGCGGCCCAGAAGTCGGGGTCGCCGAGCAGGTTCGCGAGCTCCGCGACCGTGTCGGTCATGGGGGGCACGTGGTCCTCGTTGAGGAGGCCGATCCCGACCACGAGCTCCCACAGCGCGAGCACGCACAGGACCGCGACCGTCGGCGGCGCCCAGGTCTTCATGCGAGCCCCATGAGCCGGCGCGCGTTGCCCTCGTAGATCTGCCCGCGCTCGGCGTCGGTCAGGTCGAGGTCGTCGAGGTTCGCGATCGTGGCCCGGATGTAGCCGGGCCCCTTCTCGGGATCGAACGGCGTGTCCGACGCGAACAGCATGCGGTCGACCCCGAAGAAGTCGATGCAGCAGCGGAGCGCGTGCTCGGCGCCGAACATCGCGGTGTCGGCGTAGAACATCTTGAAGTAGTCGAGCGGCCGCTTGGACAGCGGGTAGTGCTCGACCTGCTCCTGCCGATCGGGCGGCGTGCGGGCCCCGAGCTGGTCCCACCCCGGCCCGACCCGGCCCGCGAAGTGGGGCACCATGCTGCCGCCGTGGTGGATCAGGAACTTGAGCTCCGGGTGGCGCTCGAGCACGCCCGCGAACACCATCCGGGCCATGAACGCGGCGGTGTCGTACTCCCACCCGAACACCCACCAGATCTCGAAGCGCGAGACCGACTCGGTCGGGTAGTCGGGCCAGTCGGCGTTGCGGCTCGGGTGGACCCAGATCATCCGGTCGAGCTCGGCCATTCGCGCCCACAGCGGCTCGAAGCGCTCCTCGTCGAGCGGGTGGCCGTTCACGTGCGTGTAGATCTGCACTCCGAGTGCGCCGAGATCGCCGATCGCGCGGTCGATCTCGGCGAGCGACGCGTCGACGTCGTTCATCGGCAGGCAGGCCACGAAGCC
>Ga0081538_10000705_pt1 | contig 31346 bp, 33 predicted proteins | sample TabmetS5T2R1_FD_71022 | JGI IMG/M metagenome (GOLD analysis project Ga0081538, IMG submission 71022) | Tabebuia heterophylla rhizosphere microbial communities from the University of Puerto Rico - S5T2R1 | ecosystem: Host-associated > Plants > Roots > Rhizosphere ...
CCGGGAAGGGATATGGTCTCGTTGCAGACGTGCATAGAGACCTTCGGTGACTACTGGACGATGGGCCCGAACTGGTACGTGCGCTACATCGTGCAGGCCGACAGGGTCTCCGTGGACGTCGCGCAGTAAGCATTTAAGCACGCGCCCTGTCGGGCGCTTGTCAGCACTTCGGTTTTTCGCTCATAGCCTCTCGCACGTGGTAGAACGCGCGCTTCTGTAGCGCCTTGCCAGAGGAATTCGTACTTTGGTAGGACGCGCAAAAGCGTCTATACTTGCCGCTCCCGTCACGGTGACGGGTCCTGGCATTTCGAGATAGGAGGATAACTCACATGGCACTGGTTACGATGCGCCAGCTTCTGGACGAGGCGGCGAACGGGGGTTACGGTGTAGGGGCGTTCAACGTCAACAACCTGGAGCAGGTACAGGCCATCATGGAGGCCGCGCGGGAGACAGGGTCTCCCGTCATCATCCAGGCTTCGCGAGGCGCCCGCAAGTACTCAGGCGACCGCTTCCTGTACCATCTCATGGAGGCCGCGACGGAGGTATACCCCGAGATCTCCGTCGCCCTGCACCAGGACCACGGCAACTCCCCCGAGACCTGCAAGAGCGCCATAGATCTAGGCTTTACCAGCGTCATGATGGACGGTTCGCTCATGGAAGACGGTAAGACCCCTGCGGACTTCGAGTACAACGTGAACGTCACGCGCGAGGTGGTCGAGATGGCGCACGCCTCAGGCGTCACCGTAGAGGGCGAGCTGGGGACGCTCGGTGGCATAGAGGACGACGTTGGCTCCGGTGAGGTGAACCTGACGGATCCCGATCAGGCCGTGGAGTTCGTCGAGCGGACGGGGGTAGACGCGCTGGCGGTCGCCATCGGGACGAGCCACGGGGCTTACAAGTTCACGAAAGAGCCGGACCGTGAGGTCCTCGCCATGCACATCATCGAAGAGATCAACGAGCGGCTCCCGACCACGCACCTCGTCATGCACGGCTCCTCCAGCGTACCCAAGGAACTCGTCGACATTATCAACGCGTACGGCGGCGAAATAAAGCCCACTTGGGGCGTGCCCGTGCGGGAGATCCAAGAGGGCATCAAGCACGGCGTGAGGAAGATCAACGTGGACACCGACCTGCGTCTGGCCGCGACGGGTGCCATCCGCAAGGCCTTCGCCGAGGACCCATCGGAGTTCGATCCCCGCTACTACCTGAAGCCGGCCAGGGCCGCGATGCAGGAGGTCGTAAGGGCGCGCATGGAGGCTTTCGGACAGGCGGGCCACGCGACGGACTACCATCCCATCTCCCTCCCGGACATGGCAGTCCGCTACAAGGAACAAGGCCATCACCTGACGGTTACCTAGAGCAAAGGTTCTTGCCAGCCCAAGAGCAGTGGACGGACCTTCGTCGAGGTCCCTTAGACCCGGTGTCTGACCAGGATGGAATGGGCTAGTGGCGCGCCGAGGGCGTGGGTGACCCCGTCCTCGTCCTCGGCGGTGACGACGCCGTCCAGCGCGCGGACTTCCCTCACCCGGAGCGCGCGCCCCGGCACGAGCCCAAGACCCCGCAGATAGATGAGCACGGCGGGGTCCCTGTTCTCTACCCGCGAGACGACGAAACGCCCGCCGACCTCCGTCCCGCTGAGGGGCCGCGAATCCTCGGGCGGCAGCGCCCCGTCGGACGCGGGGATGGGTGCGCCATGGGGATCCCGCTCCGGATGGCCCAGCAGCTCGGCCAGGCGCTCCGTGAACTCGTCGGAGACGGCGTGCTCCAGCCGCTCGGCCTCCTCGTGTACGTCCTCCCACGAGTACCCCAGATGCTCGAGCAGGAACGTCTCGATCAGACGGTGCCGCCGCACCAGCCGCAAAGCCTCCGCGCGCCCCCGCCTCGTAAGGGAAGCCCCCCGGTAAGGCTCGTAAAGGGCTAGTCCCATCCCCTGTAACCTCGCGAACATGTTGGTTACCGAAGCGGATGAGACGGAGAGCCTGTCCGCGACGCCCTTGGTCGACGCCGCTCCCGAACCCGCAATCTCCCATACGGCCTTGAGGTAGTCCCCGACCGAGGCGGAAGGCTGAGTGACCACTGTGTGTCCCATCTCCGATTACAATATAGGTGATTCGAACAATTTTTTCAAGCAAAAGTACTTTGACATGTAACCTCGATTTGTCGTAATATTAGCCAGGGCTAAAACTATCTCGGGGTACGCAGTCCCGTGAGGCCGCAGCACACGGAACAGGATGGCGCGCATGGATGGATCGCAATTGGGGGTTTCACGCAGGGATTTCCTGAGGGCCGCTGGCGTCGCCGGGGCACTGGGGGTTTCGGGTAGCCTGTTGGGGGCCCGCGCGGCCCTCGGGCACGATGGAGAAGGCCATAAGGCTGGCCACGGGGCTGCTGACTCCGGCGGCATGGCCGCGCACGGGGGGAATGGGACGGTTGGGGATGTGGACCTCTCCAGGTTCGACCCCTCGAAGTTCTTGAGGGAGTTCTACTGGGGTGAGGAGCGGACCGAGGGCGGCAGGACGGTTCGAGAGTACGAGCTGAGTGCGGAGGCGGTGGAAGTAGAGGTGGCGCCGGGGGTGATGTACCCGGCGTGGGCCTACAACGGGCAGGTACCCGGGCCAACGTTGCGCGCCAGGGAGGGTGACCTGTTGCGGGTGGTGTTCAGAAACAGGGACACGCACCCGCACACGATCCACTTCCACGGCTTCCACCCGGCGGGCATGGACGGGGTGTTCGAGCTTGTCGCGCCGGGGCAGGAGTTCGTCTACGAGTTCGACGCCGAGCCGTTCGGGTGTCACCTCTACCATTGCCACGTCATGCCCCTCAAGAAGCACATCGAGAAGGGGCTCTACGGTGCTTTCGTCATAGACCCGAGGGAGGGGCGCGAGGAGGCCGACGAGCTTGTGATGGTCTTGAACGGCTTCGACACCAACTTCGACGGCGCGAACGAGGTCTACGCCGTGAACACCGTGGCCTTCCACCACCAGCGCCATCCCGTGGAGCTGAAGCTCGGTGAGCTGGTGAGGATCTACGTGGTGAACGTGCTGGAGTTCGACTTCGTGAACAGCTTCCACACGCACGCCAACTTCTTCGACTACTACCCGACAGGGACGAAGCTGGAGCCCTCCGAGTTCACGGACACCAAGGTGTTCGGCCAGGGGGAGCGAGGCATCATGGAGTTCAGTTACGACTTCCCCGGGCTGTTCATGTTCCACGCCCACGTCAGCGAGTTCGCCGAACTCGGTTGGATGGGCCTCTTCGACGTGAAGGAGTAGGAGATGGGACGAGAGCGTGGACCGGTCTGGGTGCTCCTGGGGCTTGCGCCGCTGCTGGGGTTGGGCGTGCTGCTGGCCGCCGTCGTGCTGAACGGGGCGGGGATAGACCGTGAGGACCGTCCGCCCGTAGAGGACCTCACCATCGATAGGGTATCGTTGCCCACGCCGGACGAGATCGTGGTGAGCGTGACCAACGGCGGTCCCGAGCCCGTTACCGTGAGCCAGGTGACGGTCAATGAGGCGCTCTGGGACTTCACGGTGGAGCCGGACGCCAGGATCTCACCGCTTGGTTCGGCGGAGATCACCTTGCCTTACTCCTGGGTCGAGGGCGAAGCATACGGGATAACCCTCATCACGGCTACAGGTACCACCTTCTCCGCCGAGGTGCCTGCGGCGGTGATCACACCGACGTTCACGGCGGAGACGTTCTGGCGCTACGCGCTGATCGGGACCTACGTCGGCGTGATACCGGTGGCGCTCGGGCTGCTCTGGTACCCCTTCCTGAGGCGCCTCGGCTCCGCGGGGATAGGGGCCGTACTGGCCCTCACGCTGGGGCTGCTGGTCTGGCTGGTCGTGGACACATTGCTGGAGGCGGTGGAGGTAGCCGGACGGTTGCCCGGGGTCTTCTCCGGCGTCCCGCTGGTGCTTGTGGTGGCACTGCTCGCCCTGCTCGGGCTGTTGGGTGCCGAGCGTTTGTTCAGGAGGCGCGGGCAGACGAGCCGGCTCTCGACCTCCTACCGGATCGCTTTGGGGATAGGGCTGCACAACCTGGGGGAGGGGTTGGCCATCGGCGCGGCGTTCGCCCTCGGGGAGGCGGCACTCGGGACGTTCCTCGTGGTCGGGTTCACGTTGCACAACATCACAGAAGGCGTAGGCATCGCGGCGCCCATCCTCGAAGAGAGGCCAAGCCTCGCGCACTTCGCGGGCCTGGCGCTTCTCGGCGGTGGACCTGCCGTCCTGGGGACCTGGATCGGCGGGTTCTCCTACTCCAACCTCGCCTCGGCCGTGTTGCTCGCCGTCGGGGCCGGTGCCATACTGCAGGTGATCTACGAGGTTGGCCGGCTTCTCCTGAAGGATTCGGCCCGGTCGAAAACCCCTGCCCTCTCCGCCCCCAACCTGGGCGGGTTCACCGCCGGGGTGGCCATAATGTACGCCACGGCTTTGCTGGTGAGCGTGTAGGCAGACTGCCGGAGCACGACAAGGGTCGGTTTATAGGCCGCCAGCAGTGACCAAATTCAGAACAGGCTGTACCGTGCGGCGGGCTCAGGCAGGGGGAAGAGCGTGAGGAAGCGTTCCACAGCTGCCTCGTCGCCTTCGACCCTTACGTCCCCGGATCGCAACGCTTCTTCCAGGTCCCGATCCTGGTAGACGAGCCCGGCCAGCGTAGCCGAATCGGCCTCGATGATCGCGTCGGGACGCTCGACGCCGCCGCGTTCGACCGCGAAGCCATCACCAGACACCTCGGCCCTGAAGCGGTCCTCCCCCATCCTGAGTTCGTAGCTCGCCTCCAAGCCCTCTGCAGCCCCAGGGTCGAACATCGTCCTGAAGGAGAGGATCAGGGAGTCAACACCCAGTGGAGCGTCGCCGGGTATTGACGGGGAGCGGGCACCCCACCTGCCGAGACGAATAATGACCGGCTCCAACTCCTCGCCCCATTCGGTCAACTCGTAGATCTTCGACGCCGCCGGCGGAGGTAGCCTCCTGCGACGCACGATCCCAGCCTCCTCCAACTCGCGCAGGCGCTGGGCGAGGACGTTGGGACTGGCGTGCGGCAGGCCAGCCCTCAAGTCCGTGAACCGCTTCGGCCCCAGCAACAACTCGCGTACTACAAGAAGCGCCCAGCGCTCGCCCACAAGGTCGAGCGCATGCGCCGCAGCACACCCGTCATCGTATGTGCGTCTTGTCACCATGTGGTGAGTTTACCACCGTGGGTATTGAAGTCTACATATCTGGTCAGGTTTCGATGATCAATGGTTGTTTTTTAGGACTACTGCCGTATTCTCAGACCAGACAATGTTGCGATCTCGGGAAACGGAGACGGTCCAGATGACGCAGTATGAGTTCGGAAAACACGACGATTCGCATACGGAGAGGATGGATGGTGGGCGGCGTTGGATCGCTCTGTACGTCCTTTGTGTGGGGATGTTGATGATCGTGCTCGACGCCACGGTGGTCAACGTGGCGTTGCCTGCGATTCAGAACGACCTCGGTTTCACGCAGTCGAGCCTTGCCTGGGTCGTCAACGCCTACTTGATCTCCTTCGGCGGCCTGCTGCTGCTCGCCGGGCGGCTAGGAGACCTGATCTCCCGCAGGGGGATGTTCTTGGCCGGCATCGGTGTTTTCACGGCGGCCTCCCTGTTGTGTGGTCTCGCGCAGAGCCAGGAGTTATTGGTCGCGGCCCGCTTCGTTCAGGGAGCCGGCGGCGCCATGACATCGGCGGTGATCCTGGGCATGATCGTCACCATGTTCCCCGAGCCGCGGGAGCAGGCGAAGGCCATCGGCGTCTTCGCTTTCGTCGCCTCCGCCGGTGGTGCGGTGGGCCTGCTCGTCGGCGGCATCCTGACCCAGTCCATCAGTTGGCATTGGATCTTCTTCGTGAACGTACCGATCGGTATTGTGACGGCGGCGCTCGCCGGGCGGCTGATCGAGGGCGACAAGGGCATCGGGTTCGGTGACGGCGCGGACGTCGCCGGTGCTGTCCTGGTAACCGGCTCGCTGATGCTCGGCGTCTACACTATCGTCAATCCGGCCGCGGAGTACGGTTGGGGCTCCGGTCGGACCCTGACAATAGGAGCCATCTCGCTGGCGTTGTTGGCGGCCTTCGTCGCCCGCGAAGCGACCGCGCGTAACCCGCTGGTGCCGCTCCGGATCTTCCGCTCGCCCAACATCACGGGGGCGAACCTGATCCAGGTTCTGAGCGTCGCCGGGATGTTCGGCATGTTCTTCCTCGGCGCGCTCTACTTGCAGCGAATCCTCGCCTACGACGCCCTGCAGACCGGTCTTGCCTTCCTGCCCGTAACGATTCTCATGGGAACACTGTCGGTCCGCTACACCGACCGCCTGGTAATGCGCTTTGGGGCCAGGAAGCTCGTTCTCGGCGGCCTCGCACTGTTCATGACGGGGCTCGCACTGTTCGCGCGGGCGCCGGTGGACGGAGATTACGTAGTTGATATATTGCCCGTGATGGTCCTTCTTGGCATCGGAGCCGGTCTCTGCTTCCCGGCGCTCATGACGCTGGCGATGTCTGGCGCGACGCCCAGCGACGCAGGGCTGGCCTCGGGCCTGATCAACACCACAGCGCAGGTCGGCGGTTCCCTCGGCCTGGCCGTGCTCGCAACCCTGTCGGCGTCGCGGAGTGACCAGCTGATAGGGAGCGGTGAGTCTACCGCTGCGGCGCTGACGAGTGGCTACCATCTGGCTTTCGGGATCGGCGCCGGACTGGTCGTCGTGGCGATAGCTGTCGCCCTTACTGTGCTGCAGCCCGAACGCCAGACAGAGGAAGAGATCCAGACCGAGGCGGAACCTTTCGACTGTGAGGCGGCGTAAGGTCTCGACTTGCAGCTGACCGGCAACGAGAAGAGGGAGGATCATGGACGATATCCAGACCCAGATACAGGAAGCTATCGACGAACTGGTCGAGTCGGGTGCGGAGCGTGGCCTGCAGGTCACCGTGTTCCGAAATGGCGAGCAGGTGGTCGACGCGGTCGCTGGCATCGCTGACCACGAGACCGGACGCCTGGTTGAATCCGGCACGCCTTTCTATTGCTACTCGGTCGGCAAGGGTGCGACCTCGACCGTGGCGCACGTGCTCGTCGAGCGTGGGTTATTCGGCTACGACACCCCGGTCGTGGACGTTTGGCCGGAGTTTGGGGTCCACGGTAAGGAGGCGGCGACCGTGCGGCACGTGCTGACGCATACGGTCGGTGTGCCAGGGATTCCGGACGACACCACACCGGAAGACCTGTGTGACTGGGACAAGATGTGCGCCGCCATAGCCGATGCCGAGCCCTGGTGGGAGCCTGGCACGAAGATCGCGTATCATGCATACCCGTTCGGCTATATCGTTGGGGAGATCGTGCGCCGGGCTACGGGCAAGCCGATATCGCAGGTTCTTCGCGAGGAGGTGGCCGAACCGCTAGGCATCGCCGACGAGATCTACTTCGGCGTCCCGGAGTCTGAGCTCGGCAGGTTGGCCAGGCTGGAGGACATGGAAGGCAGCGCGGAGATGCTTGCCTCGATCCCCGACGATTCTCCTTTCTTCAAGCTGGGGCCGCGGCAGGTGACCCCGACCGCAGAGTTCGGCAACCGTCCCGACATCCTGATGGCCGACATCCCGGCCGGGGGTAAGATGTCGGCGCGGGCCGTGGCGAGAATGTACGCCGCTTTGGTGGACGAGGTGGATGGCGTTCGGTTCGTCTCGCCCGAGCGGCTGCGCGAGATATCCGCAGGGACGTTCAGTGGTGTAGATGAGATCATGGGCTTCCCGACCGCCTGGGCTCTCGGTTACTCCGTCGGTGGCCCGGGAGCAGACCCGCAAGAGAGCAAGAGCGTGCTCGGGGTCGGCGGCGTTGGTGGGAGCTTCGCGTGCGTCGACACCGCAACGGGCGTCAGCTGGGCCCTGACGAAGAACAGGCTCACCGCCGGATTCGAGTCCGCCGAGCAGATCTCCGAGATCGTCACGAAGGCAGTCGAAGAGGACTAGGGCGAACTCGAGTCTTCTACCGGTTAGAACGATAGGACGTTGACGCAGGATCAGCGCTAGCTCTGGCGAAAGGAAGGAGAGCGACATGGATTGGAAGCTCGAGGTCGCGACTATCCCGGTCTCGGACATCGATAGGGCCAGGGACTTCTACTCGGAGAAGGTCGGGTTCGTGGTGGACATCGACTTCAAGGTCAGCGACGACGTCCACCTCGTCCAGTTGACTCCGCCTGGATCGGCGTGTTCGATCCATCTGGGAACGAGCACCACCGCCATGGAGCCGGGCTCCGTAGACGGCGTGTTCCTGGTCGTCAGTGACGTGCTCGCCGCACGCGCCGAGTTGGTGGAGCGGGGCGTGGATGTCGGTGATGTTCAGGTCTTCGACGAGGGTGCTTACCGCCCGGCAAGGGAAGGCGAGAATCTCGACCTCGTGGGGTGCGTCTTCTTCAGCGATCCCGACGGTAACCGCTGGTGCGTGCAACAGATCCCCGCCCGTAACTAGCTGTGGAAGGAGTGTGGACATGGGCAAAGTAACTTCGGGGCTCACGATGTCGCTCGACGGGTTCATCGCCGGTCCGAACGATGGACCGGAGCATCCTCTGGGCGAGGGTGGAATGCGGCTCTTCGACTGGTACTCCAGCGGCGACACCGATTACGTCGTGCCGACCGGCGAGATGACCTTCGAGGTCTCGTCCCAGGCCGCAGAGATGCTGAACGAGGTGTTCTCCTCGATAGGGGCCATCGTGACGGGACGGAGGACGTTCGACATCACGAACGGGTGGGGCGGCAGACACCCGATAGGCGAAGGTATCCCGATCTTCGTCTTGACCCACTCCGTCCCCGACGGATGGGACTACGAGGGGTCGCCGTTCACCTTCGTCACCGACGGCGTACAGAGCGCGGTCGAACAGGCCAGGGCGGCGGCGGGCGAGAAGAACGTCGCGGTCGGCGCTGCGAGCCTAGTCCAGCAGTGCCTCAAGGCGGGGTTACTGGACGAAGTACACGTAGACGTGGTCCCCGTGCTGCTGGGGGACGGCGTGAGGTTGTTCGATAACCTGGGGACCGAACCCATCGAGTTGGAGAGGACCGCGCTGATAGCAGACCCGGATGTGACCCACATGACCTTCCGGGTCCTAAAGTAGAGGATCGCCATGAGCCCTCAGCAAGAGAGCAACCTTCCACCCGGGTTGTCCAGGCCTGCGCGACGGGCGCTCACCAACGCCGGCTACCGGACGCTCGAGCAGCTCGCCAGGGTCAGCGAGACGGAGATCGAGGATCTACATGGCGTGGGGCCAAAGGCGCTCCAGCAACTCCGGCATACGCTCGTTGCGAACGGTCTGTCGTTCGCCGATGGGAACAGTACCAACCAGTAAGGAACTCATGAATGAAGAGACAAGTGCTGTTTGTTCACGGAGGCGGCGAAGGAGCATACGAGGAAGACAGGAAGATGGCGGCGAGCCTGCGAGAGGCGCTGGGTGGCGGCTACGAGGTGCATTGCCCGAAGATGCCGGATGAGGATAGCCCGCAGTATCCGGCGTGGAGAGACCGGATAGCGAGTGACCTCGCCAGGCTCGATGGCGAGGTCTTTCTAGTCGGACATTCTTTGGGGGCTTCGATCATGATGAAGTACGTCTCCGAGGAGAGGACGGCGACGCGCATAGCCGGGATGTTCCTGGTCGCGGCACCCTACTGGGGCGTCGAGGACTGGAAGGTCGACGAGTACGTGCTGCAAGAAGACTTCGCATCGAAGCTTCCCGAAGGCCTGCCGATGTACTTCTACCACAGCAGCGACGACGAGTGGGTGCCGTTCGCGCACCTCGCGCTCTACGCGGAAAAGGTTCCGCGGGCAAGAATCCGAGAGTTCGAGGGACGCGGGCATCAGTTCGACGACGACCTGTCGGAGGTCGCCCATGATATCGCGGGTTTGGAGAGGACCGGATCATGACTCAGTACGCTGGCGGCCGCAGTCGAGCCGTTCCCGAACACGCCACAATGAGAGTGAGGCAAGGATCGAGGGTGGCAGAACTCTACAGCGTGTAACCCGTACCGAAAGAGGGATACTCATGAACGACAGCTACGCAAATCTACCGCGGGTGGTGTCGCGGGACGAGTGGACGGCCGCCCGCAAGGATCTGCTCGCCAGGGAGAAGCAATTTACTAGAGAACGCGACGCCCTGAACGCGGATCGCCGCAGGCTGCCGATGGTCAGGATCGAAAAGGAGTACGAGTTCGAAGGACCTGACGGCAAAGCGAGCCTGCTCGACCTGTTCGAGGGGCGCCGCCAGCTGATTGTCGGCCACTTCATGTTCGACCCGGGCTGGGAGGAAGGATGCCCGAGTTGTTCGGCGGGGGCCGATGAGATCTCGGACGGGCTTCTGAGGCACCTGCACACCCGTGACACCACGTTCGTCTACGTCTCTCGCGCGCCGCTGGAGAAGATCGAGGCCTACAAGGCGACCAAGGGCTGGACCTTCCCCTGGTACTCCTCCCACGAAAGCGACTTCAACTACGACTTCCACGCAACACTGGACGAATCCGTTGCACCCGTCGAGTACAACTTCCAGACCATAGAAGACCACGACGAGCAGTCAGCCGAGGTGCCGGGCCGAAGTTCTTTCCTGCGTCAGGGAGAGAACATCTTCCACACCTACTCCGTCTACGCGCGCGGCCTGGAGACGGTTGGTGGTTCTTACTACTTCCTCGACGAGACGGCCCTCGGGCGGCAGGAGGACTGGGAGGAGCCCAAAGGTCGTGCGGCGGACGCGCGTGGCGCCGTCCCCGACTTCTCATCGTAGCGTAGAGCTAGCCACAGCGGCTGCCCGCGCCTTGTCTCGGGGGCGAGATAGTATGGGGAGGGAGGACGGGAGGTTCGAAACTAGAGTTCGCATCCACCCTCGCCGTGGAGCTCGAGGGCGTGCCGGGTGGGGCCGCGATCTCCGTGGACATCGACCCAAATGATAGCCTGACCGACGCGGCGGGTGGTATCGTAGGTGGTGGTACGGAGAGGAAGATTCGCAAGAGGGGTATGGATCCCACCGTCGGAAACCAAGACGATTGGGAATGATGCGTTATGAAGGACGCTGTGACAACCGTCATGGAGCGGTGTGACCTCCTCGCCAACATCAGCGAGGAGCCCGGCCTTATCCACCGGCCGTACGGTTCGCAGGCCATGCACGAGGTAAACGACATCGTCGCCGGCTGGATGCGCACGGCCGGGATGACCACGGGACGTGACCAGATCGGCAACCTCATAGGCCGCTACGAAGGACTTGGCGAAAAAACCTTCATCCTCGGTTCCCACCTCGACACCGTGCGGGATGCAGGCAGGTACGACGGCATTCTCGGTGTGATGGTGGCGATCGCGTGCGTCCAGCGGCTACACGACCGGGGCGAGAGGCTACCGTATGCCATTGAAGTGGTTGGTTTCGCTGACGAGGAGGGCCTGCGGTTTGGCACGACCTACCTGGGAAGCTCTGTCTACTCCGGCTCTTTCGATCGCGAACGCCTGCTTCTCGAAGACCGCAACGGTGTGACCCTGCGGGAAGCGGTCCGGTCCTTCGGCGGAAACCCGGACGCCCTCGAAGATGATGGCCGTGGCGACGAGGACCTGCTCGGCTATTGCGAGGTGCACATAGAGCAGGGTCCGGTGCTGGAGAAAGAGGACCTGCCCGTTGGCGTGATCACGAACATCAACGGCCTGAGTCGTATCCAGGTCGCCTTTGTCGGCAAGGCCGGACACGCTGGCACGCTGCCCATGGAAAGCAGGCAGGACGCCCTCTGCGCCGCCGCCGAGTTCGTGCTCGAGGTGGAGGCCGCCGCAATGGCCCAGCCGGACGCGGTCGGGACGGTGGGGGAGATCCAGGCGCTCCCTGGCGCGGCCAACGTCGTCCCCGGCGAAGCGAAGTTCTCGCTGGACCTCCGGCATCCGAACGACGACGAGCGGGAAAGGCTGCGCGATCGTCTGGAGGAAAGGGCGGGGGAGATAGCCGCCTCGCGTGGCTGCGAGAGTCTATGGGAGGTGCGACAGGAGACGAATGCCGTTCCGGTAGATGTGGAGCTGAGCGCTGTGCTCGCGCAGGCTGTGGAGGAGGAGGGGCTGAAGGCGCACCGGTTGCCGAGCGGAGCCGGCCACGACGCGGCGCAGATGGCCGCCCTCCTCCCCGTCGCCATGCTCTTCGTTCGCTGCGAGGAGGGCATAAGCCACAATCCGGCCGAGTCGGTAACCAGGGAAGACGTGGAGGTCGCGGTCGGGGTGATGCAGCGCTTCCTCGGGCTCCTGGGAGGGGTGCATGCAATCAAGGAGGAAGCCGGGCAGTAGGGGGTTACTCTCATAGGCCGCGCGGCTGGGGAAGAGAGGTGTCGGTGGAAAGGAGCGTGAACGGGTGGGTGATCTGAGGATCACGGCAGGGCCGTACGAGTTTCTGGCGCGCTGGGAGCGGGAGAAGTCGCCGCAGACGTGCGCGGCTTTCGAGAGGCTGCTTCCCTACCGCCAGAAGATAATCCACGTCCGCTGGAGCGGTGAGAGTTGCTGGATCCCGCTCGGGGACTACGACCTCGGCGTCGGCTTCGAGGACGCAACCAGCGTTCCACAGGCCGGGGAGATCCTGTTCTACCCCGGCGGGTACTCGGAGACGGAGATCCTGTTTCCTTACTCGGGAACCATCTTCGCGAGCAAACTGGGCCAGCTCGCCGGCAACCATTTCCTCACCGTGGTCGAAGGCCGGGAGCACTTGCGTGCCCTTGGCGAGCTGACGCTGTGGGAGGGTGCCCAGGACATTGTCTTCGAGCGTGTATGAGCCCTTCAAACCCGTGAGCAGAGGAGGTAGGCAATGACCGAAACGCGAACGAGCGGCAAAGAGATAGTTCTCGGCCAGAACAACTACGGCAAGTCCGAGGTGCGCGTTTTCAAGGTCGATCGCGACTCCGAGCGGCATAAGATCTGGGACCTCGACATACGCGTTGTGCTCGAAGGCGATTTCGAAGCCGTCTACCTCGAGGGTGACAACACCGGCGCTCTCGCCACGGATACGATGAGAAACACTTGTTACGCCCTGGCAAAGGACAACCTGAGTGGGTGCATCGAGGATTTCGGGCTCGAGCTGGTCGACCACTTCCTCCAGGCCGGTCCCACGGTAACGAGCTGCTGGGTCGAGATCACACAGTACCTGTGGAACCGCATCGAGGTGGACGGCAAGCCGCACAAGCACTCCTTTATCCGGAACCGCGGTGAGCGCAGGGCGAAGATCTCGGGCGACGAGAGTGGCGCCAGGCGAGTGCAAGCCGGGATCTCTGACATCTACGTGCTCAAGACCACCAACTCCGGCTGGGAAGGGTTCTTGAGAGATCAGTACACGACGCTCCCGGACACGAACGACCGCATCCTCGCCACCGTCGTGACCGCGAAGTGGTGGTACGACACGACCGAGGCCGACTTCGACCGCCTGTGGCAGGGCGTACACGACCAGACCCTTGCGACCTTCACGGACCACTACAGTCCGTCGGTGCAGAACACTTTGTGGCTGATGGGTAGAGCGGTCTTGACGATGTTTCCCGAGGTAGAGAAGATCTGGTACTCCTTCCCCAACGTGCATCACATCCCCTTCGACCTGGATCGTTTCGGCATGGAGAACAACAACGAGATCTTCCACGCCACCCACGATCCTTACGGCCAGATCGAGGGCTTTGTGGAGAGGCGATAAGTGGCCGGCCTGACGACCCACGTACTGGATACCGCCCGCGGCCTTCCCGCCGCGGGTATGGTGCTGGAACTCGCGCATCTGGGTGAAGACGGTGAGCGCCGGATCCTCAAGAGAGTCCGAACGAACGCCGACGGCCGGACCGACGAGCCGCTGCTCTCCGGGAAGGAGTCCGTACGGGGGGTCTACGAGATCGTCTTCGAGGTGGGCGAATACTTTGCGGGGCGACCGGAAGTCGGAGACGCTCCCCCGTTTCTCGACCGCGTACCCCTGCGGTTTGGCATCTCCGAGCCGGCGGCGCACTACCACGTTCCGCTGCTGGTCTCACCATGGTCCTACAGCACGTACCGGGGGAGTTGAGTTGGAGTCTCCAACGGGGCCGGCCGGATCGCGCTACGTCGAGCGAAGGAGGCAAGCGGATGGATTTTTATAGCCCCGATAACTGGCAAGAAGCTTTGGAGATCAAGGCGGCCTATCCCGCGGCCAGGCCCATCTCTGGCGGAACCGACATGATGGTCGAGCTCAACTTCGACTACGACCGGCCCGAGGCCGTGGTGGACCTGACGAGGATACCGGAGCTCCGGGAGTGGGGGCCGGAGAACGGTCGCCTGCGTGTCGGGGCCGGGGTGACGTATACGCGAATTATCGAGGAACTGGGGGACAGGCTGCCCGGCCTCGCGATGGCCTCGAGGACCGTCGGGTCGCCCCAGATCCGCAACCGGGGCACGGTCGGAGGAAACCTGGGTACCGCCTCGCCGGCGGGCGACGGTCTGCCACCGCTATACGCCTCGGATGCCGAGGTCGAGGTCGCCTCGACCGGCGGTACGCGCCGCGTCCCGGTGACGGAGTTCATCACGGGACCCAAGCGGAACCTGCTCAGGCCCGACGAGTTGATCTCGGCCTTCTACATCCCGGAAGCGACCGGGCCGCAGCAGTACGCGAAGATCGGCACCAGAAACGCCATGGTAATCGCGGTCTGCGCCTTCGGGCTGGCCCTCCACCCGGAGGAGAAGCGGGTCGGGGCCTGCGTGGGTTCCGCCGCGCCGACGCCCGTGCGCGCCAGGTACGCCGAAGGATTTATCGAGGGAGTACTGCAGGAAGGCGGGCTCTGGGAGTCACGGGCAAAGATCGACGACGCGGTACTGAGACGCTTCGGAGAGGCGGTTGAGATGGCCGCCCGCCCGATAACGGACGTGCGCGGTACCGCCGCCTACAGGGTCCACGCCGTCGGCGTGTTGGCCCGGCGCACGCTGGGGTGGGCCTGGGAAGAGTACCGGGGAGGAGCTGACTGATGCGGTTGGAGCTCACGGTAAACGGGGAGAGGCGTGAGGCCGAGGACGTCTGGGAGGGCGAGAGCCTGCTCTACGTGCTGCGTGAGCGCCTGGGACTTCCTGGTACCAAAAACGCCTGCGAGCAGGGCGAGTGCGGGTCGTGCTCGGTGTACATGGACGGCACGCTCGTCTGCTCCTGCCTGGTCTTGGCCGGGCAGGCCGGGGAGCGCGAGATCGTCACGGTCGAGGGGCTGGCAGGGGAGGACGGGCTGCACCCGGTGCAGCAGGCTTTCGTCGAATCGGGAGGCGTGCAGTGCGGGTTCTGCACCCCCGGCTTTATCGTGGCGACTCACGATCTGCTGCAAAGGAACCCAAAGCCGACGGACGCGGAGGTGCGGGAGGCCCTCGCCGGCAACCTGTGCCGCTGCACCGGATACGAGAAGATCCTGGACGCCGTGCGCCTCGCGGCCCAGAGGTCGGACGTATGAGCGAGGCGCGCCTCGTCGTGGAGAACTGTGCCATCGCCACCGTCGACGGCTCGGGTACGGAGTACGCCTCCGGCCACGTCGTGACGGAGGGGAACAGGATCGTGGCTGTCGGTGAGGGCCGTGCACCGGAAGAAGCCGCAACAGGCGCGAGGCGCATAGACGGCAGTGGTTGCCTCGCCACGCCGGGGCTCGTCAACTGCCACCACCACCTCTACCAGTGGGCTACGCGCGGGCTCGCGCAGCAGGCTACGCTGTTCGAGTGGTTGGTCGAGTTGTACCCCATCTGGGCGCTCGTGGACGAGGAGATCGAGCACGCCGCCTCCCGCGCCGGGCTTGCGGCCCTGGCCCGCTCCGGTTGCTCGACCTCCATGGACCACCACTATGTATTTCCGCGGGGTGTGGGAGACCTTCTGGCGGCCTCGATCTCCGCCGCCGGAGAGATCGGGCTCCGCTTCCATCCCACCCGGGGTTCCATGGACCTGGGCGAGTCCGATGGCGGTTTGCCTCCTGACAGCGTCGTCGAGGATCTGGACGAGATACTCGCCGCCAGCGAGGAGGCGATAGACTGCTACCACGATCCTTCGTTCGATTCGATGCTCAGGATAGCCCTCGCCCCCTGCTCGCCGTTCTCCGTGACGCCCAGGCTTATGTCCGAGACTGCCCAGCTGGCCCGCAGGCGAAACGTCCGCCTGCACACGCACCTCGCCGAGACGGAGGATGAAGAGGAGTTCTGCCTGCAGAAGTTCGGGGTCCGTCCGGTGGAGTACCTCCAAGGGCTCGGCTGGCTCGGCGAGGATGTCTGGCTGGCGCACTGCGTACACCTCGACGACCAGGAAGTTCGCCGCTTCGGCGACACCGGTACCGGCGTGGCGCATTGCCCTTCTTCGAATGCCAGGCTCGGGGCCGGCATCGCCCCCGTAGCCGCCCTGGTGGGGGCCGGGGCTCCGGTCGGCCTCGGCGTGGACGGTGCTGCTTCCAACGAGGCCGGGGAGCTCGCCCAGGAGGTAAGGGAGGCATTGCTCTTCGCCCGCCTCGCCGGCGGGCCGAAGGCGCTCACCGCCCGACAGGCGCTAGAGCTAGGGACGATCCACGGCGCCCGGTGCCTGGGTAGGGAGGAGGAGATCGGCTCCCTGGAAGCAGGCAAGCTCGCCGATGTCGCCCTCTGGCGGGTCGACGGGCTCGGGCATGTTGGGGTCGACGATCTCGTGGGGGCCCTCGTCCTCGGTCCGCCGAGATCCGTGGAGCTCCTGCTGGTTGGTGGCGAGCCCGTGGTGGAGAACGGAGAACTGAGAACGGCGGACGAACAAGAGATCACAAGCGAGCTGGCGAACGCGACCAAGGCTCTGGCCAGCGAGACCCGGAAACCGAAAGGCTGAAATGCCGCGTGCGAGGGCCGAAGACCCGAAGCGTGCTGACCACAGCGAGGAGTCACCTTGAGAGCACAGACGACACCGACCGCCCCCACCCGCGTGGCACCCGACCCGACGATTTTCGCGCCGGGAGGAATAGGGGAGAGCGTCACGCGTCCCGACGGCACCCCGAAGGTCAAAGGTGAGTTCGACTACTCCTCGGACCTGTGGATGGAGGGCATGTTGTGGGGAGCGACGCTGAGGAGCCCCCACCCGCGGGCCAACATCTGGTCTATGGATGTCGCTGGGGCCGAGGAGATACCGGGAGTCTACGCCGTGCTCACGCACGAGGACGTGCCCGGGCGCAAGGTCTACGGCATGGAGATCCCGGACCAGCCCGTGCTGGCGTGGGAACACGTTCGCTACCAGGGCGAGCCCGTCGCCATCGTCGCCGCCGACCACCCCGAGACAGCCAGGCGGGCCGTAGAGAAGATCGCCGTTGAGTACGAGGTCCTGGACCCCCTCGTGGACGCCGAGGAGGCTATGGGGGAAGACGCCCCGAAGCTACATCCCTCCGGGAACGTCCTGCGCCACGTGCACATCGTGCACGGCGACGCCGAGAACGTGCAAGCGGACGTAGTCGTCGCGGGAGAGTACGAGATCGGCATGCAGGATCAGGCCTTTCTGGGGCCCGAATCCGGGCTCGCCGTCCCCGATGGCGAGGGCGGCGTGGACCTGTACATCTCGACGCAGTGGCTTCACGTGGACCAGAACCAGCTCGCCGAGAGCCTCGACCTGCCGTCCGAGATGGTAAGGCTGACACTCTCCGGGGTGGGTGGGGCGTTCGGTGGCCGTGAAGATTTGTCCATGCAGATCCACGCCTGCATGCTGGCCCTCGAGACCGGGCGTCCCGTCAAGATGATGTACAACCGGGAGGAGTCTTTCTTCGGGCACGTCCACCGCCACCCGTGCAAGATGCGCTACGAGCATGGCGCCACCCGCGACGGCGAACTCGTCTACGTCAAGGCCCGCATCGTCTTCGACGGGGGCGCCTACGCCTCCAGCTCCACCGCGGTCTGCGGAAACGGGGCCCGCTTCGCCGTAGGACCCTACGAGTGCCCCAACGCCTTTATAGACAGCTACGTCGTCTACACGGACAACCCGCCCTGCGGCGCGATGCGCGGCTTCGGCTCCGTGCAGACCTGCTTCGCCCACGAGTCGCAGATGGACAAGCTGGCCGATGCCCTCCGGATGGACCCGATCGACCTCCGGATAAAGAACGCCATGACAGAGGGCACTCTGTTGCCCTCCGGACAAAAGATCGAAGGTCCAACCCCCGTGGCCGAGCTGCTGGAACGTGTAAGGGCCATGCCCATGCCGGAGGAACCGGAGGGCGGACCGCGCGACCTGCGCGAGCTGCCCGGCGGCGTCTCGAACACGACCCACGGTGAGGGCGTGCGGCGGGGCGTAGGGTACGCCGTGGGGTTCAAGAACCTGGGCTTTTCGGAGGGTTTCGACGATTACGCCACCGCGAGGGTAAGGCTCTCGATGACCGAGGAGGGACCCCTGGCCGAAGTGCACACCGCGGCGGCGGAGGTGGGGCAGGGGTTGGTGACCATACAGGCCCAGATCGCCCGCACCGAGCTTGGCGTCGAGAAGGTATCCGTCTTGCCGGCGGATACCCGTGTCGGCTCGGCCGGATCCACCTCCGCTTCGCGCCAGACGTACATGACCGGCGGCGCGGTAAAGCTGGCCTGCGAGGCCGTTCGGGCGAAGCTCTTCGAGCGGGCGGGAGCGCTGTACGGCGAGGATGAGGGGGCCTTCACCCTCGAAGACGGAAGCCTCGTATCTGGCGGCCGGGTGATCGCGAGCCTGCTAGACCTGCTCGACGAAGAGGGGATCGAGGAGACGGTGGTGCACCGCCACGTGGAGACGTTCCCGCTCGACGAGAACGGCCAGGGGGACGCGGACGTGCAGTTTGCCTTCTCCGCCCACCGGGCGGTCGTGGATGCTGACGTCGAGCTCGGGTTGGTCCGGGTCGTCGAGCTCGCCACGGCCCAGGACGTGGGCAAGGCCATGAACCCGCAGGCGGTCGAGGGCCAGATCGAGGGCGGCACGGCCCAGGGATTGGGGCTCGCGCTCCTGGAGGAGATACAGGTGCGCGACGGCAAGGTCCTCAACGCATCCTTTACGGACTACCTGATCCCCACGATCCTGGACATGCCGCCGGTGAAGGTCGACGTCCTCGAACTCGCCGACCCGGGTGCGCCTTACGGTCTCAGGGGGATAGGCGAGCCGCCCAACATCTCCACGCCCCCCGCGATCGTCGCCGCCCTGCGCGACGCCACGGGAAGGGAGCTACCCCGGATGCCCGTCCGTCCGGAACAGATCGTAGGCATGGCCGAAGGACCGAACAGGAGGAGGATGCCGGAGAAGATCACGGTCGAAGAAGTCAATCGCCTGAGTCGAGAAGGGTTCGTAGAGCGCTTCGGCCCTCTCTACGAGCACTCACCCTGGGTCGCCGAGGAGGCGTACGGCGCGCGGCCGTTTGGTGGGCTCGACGGGCTGCACAGCGCGATGGCGAGGGCGGTAGAGGCGGCCCCCGAAGGGCGCAAGATGGCCCTCATCCTGGCGCACCCCGACCTGGCGGGGAGGGCGGCCATGGCCGGTGAGCTCACTCTCGCGTCGAAAAGAGAGCAGGCATCGGCGGGCCTGGACGCGCTGAGTCCGGGGGAGTACCGGGAGTTTCATCGGTTGAACGACGCCTACAAGGAGAAGTTCGGCTTCCCCCTGATCTTCGCCGTCAGGGAACACACCAGGGAGACGATCCTCGCCGGCGCCGAGAGGCGCCTGGAGCACTCACGTCCCGAAGAGATCGAGACCGCCCTGGCCGAGATCTCCAAGATAGCCCGTCTGCGTCTGGAGGATCTGGTCGAACAGGACTGATCACAGCGAACCGGGAGGAGCCTCATGGGATTTCCGCAAGTAACGCTCGAACTTCCGGGTTGGGTGGAGGAGCTTCTCCCCGACCCGGGGGCACTAACCCGACGGAGGAAGACCGCATGCGCCTCGTGGTCGAGCTGTCCCGGCTCAACGTCGAGCGCGAGACAGGAGGCCCTTTCGGGGCCGCGATCTTCGAGCGGGAGACGGGCAGGCTCCTCGCACCCGGGGTGAACCTCGTGGTTGCTTCGAGTTGCTCGGTCGCGCACGCGGAGATGGTCGCGATCATGATCGCCCAGCAGGTGGTGGGAGACTTCGACCTCGGCAGCGAGGGAAAGCCGGCTTACGAGCTCTATGCCAGCACCGAGCCGTGCACGATGTGCTTTGGCGCGATACCCTGGTCCGGCGTGAGGGCCCTGTTGTGCGGGGCGCGCGACGAGGATGCACGGGCCGTCGGCTTCGACGAGGGGGCAAAGCCGCCCGACTGGATCACTGCTCTCGAGGAGCGCGGCATCTCGGTCGAGAGGGACGTGCTGCGCGAGGATGCGGCCCGCGTGCTTAGGGACTACGCCAACAGCGGAGGCGAGATCTACAACGCTCGCCAGGGAGACTAGCGAGATGCAGACCGGCGACGTCCCGGGCGAGTGCTGCGGATAGCAAGAGTAGCCAGGCCATACTCCTCACGCTCCCCGGCCCCACCAGCCTCTCACGGGCTCAGCGCGGCTCGTAGACGTCGTAGAGGATGGGCTCCAGGCCGTCCTCGCCGACCCCGGAGCGGTACTGGATGTAGCGGGCGCGCTGGAGGTAGGCGAGGGCCGTCTTCATCCGGTTTTCGAGGCCTGGGATCTCCTCTACGAGGGCGGCCAGCTCGGTGGAATCGAGGACCACATCCTCCTCGCCGTTGTCCTGCCAGATATCCCACAGCCTGCGCCAGAGCGCGTCCGCTTCGGACGATAGGGGTTCTCTCTCCATCGCTCTACCCGCTTTCCTCGTGCTTGCGAAGCTCGAAAACGATGTGGGCCAGCTCGGGGACCAGGAGCTTCTCCACCGCGAGCCTGACCGCGTTGCGCGACCCCGGCAGGCTCGCTACGAACTTCGTTCCTACGGCTCCGGCGATCGCGCGGCTCATGATCGCCGCGGCCCCGATCTCCTCGTAGGACAGCATCCTGAAGATCTCACCGAAACCGTCGAGCTTCTTCTCGATCATGCGGTCGACGACCTCGTAGGTCGTGTCGCGGCCCGAGATACCCGTCCCGCCCGTCGTAACAACAGCGTCCACTTCTGGATTCGCAAGCAGGTCTATGAGACTAGTCCTGATGCCGTTAACCTCGTCCCTGACGATCTGGCGCGCCACGATCTCCTGACCCGCATCGCGCAGGATCTGTTCTGCGATATCGCCCCCCGTGTCGGTCTCGCGGGTCCTCGTGTCGCTGATGGTCAAAACGGCGACCCTGACCGTCTCAGGGGCCGATTCCCTGTGCTTGTGGACGCTCTCGCTCAAAACAGCCCTCCCTGCAAGAATGGGTTGGACGCCCGCTCGTTCCCGATCTCGGTCTGTGGTCCGTGCCCGGGAAAGACCCTGGTCTCGTCAGGGAGCGTCAGCAACCGCTCTTCGATGCTGCGCATGAGGACCTCCATGCTCCCGCCAGGCAGGTCTACCCTTCCCACGCTCCCGGCGAAGAGGGCATCGCCAGACAGGACGAGACCTTCGTTCTCGACGTAGAAAGCCAGGTGCCCTGGCGCGTGGCCGGGTGTGTAGAGCGACCGCAGCCTGAGATCCCCGACCTCGAGCACTTCCTCATCGCCGATGTACCGGTCCACAGTTGGGACCTTGCCGAACTTCAGGCCCATCATCATCGCCTGGGTCGGAAGCTGCTTCAACATAGGTTCTGCCTCGGCGTGCATCAGGACCGGGCAGGCGTACTCGTCGACGAGGGCGGCGACGGCCCCGACGTGGTCGATGTGGGCGTGCGTAACGATTATGGACGCGACATCCAGATCCGTCTGCTCGACGGCGAGCGCGATGCGGGCCGCCTCGTCGCCGGGATCCACGACCGCGCCTACCCCGGACTCCTCATCCCCGATGATGTAGCAGTTCTCCTGGAAAGGGCTGACGGTGAGCATCTCCAGTATCATCGCGTCCTCCCGAGTAGGAACTCGACGAGCAGGCGGGCGGGGACGCCCGTCGCGCCCTTCGTGGTGTAGGCGTTACCCTTCTTGCCGTAGGCCGTTCCCGCAACATCCAGGTGCGCCCACGGGTAGTCGGCGAATTCCTTGAGAAAGGAGCCGGCGGTCAAGGCTCCTCCTTTGCGGCCGCCGGAGTTCTTTATGTCCGCGGTGTCGCCCTTTATCTGCTCGGTGTACTCCTCTAGGAGCGGCAGCGGCCAGGCCCTCTCCCCGGTCGACTCACCCGCGGCCTGAAGCTCTGCGATGAGGTCCTCATCGTTCCCCATGAGGCCGGAGGCGTGGTCCCCGAGCGCCACGACGCAGGCGCCGGTCAGGGTGGCGCAGTCGACGACGGCGGAAGGCTCGTAGCGCCTGGCGTAAGAGAGGGCGTCGGCGAGGATCAAACGCCCCTCCGCGTCGGTCGTAACTATCTCCACGGTCTTCCCCGAGTGCATCCGCAGTACGTCGCCGGGTTTGAAAGCGTCCCCACCGGGCAGGTTCTCGGTCGCGGGCACGATCGCGACGACGTTGAGCGGTAGGTCGAGGGCTCCCGCTGCCTCCATCGCCCCGAGGACGGCCGCGCCACCGCTCATGTCGAACTTCATGTCCTCCATTCCTGCCGACGGCTTGATGGAGATACCACCCGAGTCGAAGGTGACGGCCTTGCCTATGATCACGATGGGTGACGAGTCTCCACCCCCGCGGTGCTCGAGCACGATGAAGTAAGGCTCGTTGGAGGCCGAGCGGCCCACGGTAGCCAGGCCAGTGAGCCCCTCTTCTTCGATGCCGGCCCGGTCGAGAACGTCGAGCTCCATACCGTACTTTTCGGCGATAGCGCGGGCCCTCTGTGCGAGATACTCCGGAGTAGCCACGTTGGACGGCTCGTTGGCCAGGTCGCGGGCCAGCACGGTCCCCTCCGCGACCCTGGAACCCAGTTCGGCACCCTCTGCGGCCTCGTCCAGCTCCCCTTCGTCGGCGACGAGCCAGAACGTTTCGAGATCATGGTCCTCGGCCGCGCTCTTGTGCCTGTCGAAGCGGTACAAGCCCAGCCTGGCCCCTTCGGCGACGGTGCGCGCGATCTCCCTCATCCTTGTATCAGGGAGGGCCGACAGGGAGAAAGCCGCGCTCAGCAGCTTGAGCGCCCTGGCGCGTCTGGCAGCTGTGGCCGCCGCGCGACGGAGTTTCTCCAGTGTGAAGAGATCCCTCTCCCCGAGGCCGACGAGCAAGAGCCGGGGCGCAGGCCCGTCTTGGCCGTAGAGCAGGGCCGTCTCGCCCGCTTTGCCGCCGAAATCTCCGTCCGACACGACTCTAGCGGCGTCTTCGCCGAGGTCCTGCGGGCTCTCGCCTTTGTACAAGGCTACCGTGAGCAGTTCTGGCGCGAATTCCTCTCTTGCTCGGCTCGTAGCGCCGATCGTGACCAAGTCCGGACCACCCTTCTACGCGAGACGCAGGACCGCATAGATTATAGGGGAAAGGTAGAGACCGTCTAATCCGCGGGCCGTGTGGAGAGGTGAACTGGTCTGGTCCGGCATCTCTGGCCGGAGAAGGATGCTATCTTGGGGACATGAATCTGCGCACCTACCTCGAATATGGCGTCCAGACTGCCTACGAGGCTGGAAAGTTAACCCTCGGCTACTTCGGGACGGAGGCGGCGCGTCCGGAGTTCAAGGCCGACGATACGCCCGTAACGGTGGCCGACCGCGAGGCCGAGACCCTCATCCGTGAGAGGATAGGGGCGCGCTACCCGAGGCACGCGGTCCTGGGAGAGGAGTACGGGGAGGACGAAGGGTCCGACGCCGACTATCGTTGGGTCGTCGATCCTATAGACGGTACGAAGTCTTTCGTCCGCGGCGTTCCTTTGTACGGCGTCCTGATCGGGCTAGAGATAGAAGGCGTCTGCGAGGTCGGGGCCGCGTATTTTCCGGCCATCGACGAGATGGTCTGCGCCGCCACAGGCGAAGGATGCTACAGAAACGGCCGCAGGACCAGCGTGTCGACCACAAGGAGCCTGGCGCAAGGCATGGTTACTTTCACCGACGCAGACAGCTTCGAGGAGCACGGTCGCTCGGCAGCCTGGCAGCGGATTCGCTCGTCCGCAGGAGGCACCCGCGGCTGGTCCGACGCCTACGGTCACGCCCTCGTCGCCACGGGCAGGGTGGACCTGATGCTCGACCCCATCATCAACCCCTGGGACTGCGGACCTTTCCCACCCATCCTTCGCGAGGCCGGCGGATACTTCGGCGACTGGTCGGGCAACGAGAGCATCTACGCGGGAGAAGCGATGAGCACCACGAGGTTGCTCCTCCCCGAGGTGGTGCGCCTAGTTGAAGGTCGGTAAGAAGGGCGGTTCGCGAACCGCCCCTACACGTGTTGGGGCACGCCGCCCGTTGGTCGGAGAACGTTTCGTGTCGCGTGCCGGGTCCCGACCACGAACGCGGGGGGCGCGGCGAGAGCCGCGCCCAACCTGAAGCCTGATACCTGTAGCCTACAGTACAGGCAAGTACTTTTCGAGTTCGTACGGCGTAACCTGCACCCTGTAGTCTTCGAACTCCTCACGCTTTAGTTGCAGGAGGCGGGTGTAGGTGTGCTCTCCGAGCGCCTTGTGCAGCAGTTCCGAGTTCTCCGCCTCTTTGATCGCCTCCCCGAGATCGGCGGGAAGGCTCTCGATTCCCATTTTCTCGCGCTCTTCGGCCGTCAGATGGTAGAGGTTGCGCTCCATCGGTTCGGGCAGCTCGTAGCCCTTCTCTATGCCCTCCAGGCCGGCGTGCAAGAGCGCCGCAAAGCAGAGGTAGATGTTCGCCGCGGGGTCGGGGCAGCGGAGCTCCATCCGCGTGGCCTTCTCCTGGCCCGGGTGGTAGAGCGGGACCCTGACCAGCGCGGAGCGGTTGCGGCGGCTCCAGGCGATGTAGACCGGTGCCTCGTAGCCGGGGACCAGCCGCTTGTAGGAGTTCACGTGCTGGGCGAAGATAACGCTGATCTCCCGTGCGTGTCTCAGTTGGCCAGCGATGAATGACTGCGCTTCGTTAGAGAGGTAGTACTCGTTGTCAGCGTCGAAGAAGGCGTTCTTGCCGCCGGAGAACAGGCTCTGGTGGGTGTGCATCCCCGAGCCGTTTTGGTCCCTCAGAGGCTTGGGCATGAACGTGGCGTAGACGCCGTGGCGGGTGGCGACCTCTTTGACCACGGTTTTGTAGGTCATCACTTTGTCGGCCATCGCCATAGCGTCGTCGTAGCGGAGGTCGATCTCGTGCTGGGAGATGCCGACCTCGTGGTGAGAGTACTCTACCTTTATGCCGAGCTGCTGCAGCGACTGCACCGTCTCGCGCCTCAAGGCCGTCGCCGCGTCGAGCGTCGTCAGGTCGAAATAGCCGCCGTAGTCGAGGGGCTCCGTCCCTTTGGAGTCCCTGAAGTAGAAGTATTCCAGCTCCGGTCCGCAGTAGAACTTGTCGAAGCCCATCTCGTTCGCCCGCTCCAGGGCGCGTCTCAGGACGTGCCGGGGGTCGCCGACGTAGGGGTCACCATCCGGCGTCTTGACGTCGCAGATCATACGCGCCGTCGGCGCATCCGGCGGGCTCCAGGGGATGACCTGGAACGTCGAGGGGTCGGGCATGGCTATCATGTCTGACTCCTCGATATCCTGGTAGCCCGTGATCGAAGACCCGTCGAAGCCCATGCCCCCGTCGAGGGCGTCCTCCAGTTCCCCGACAGGGATCGCGAAGCTCTTCAGCGTCCCTAGAACGTCGGTGAACCACAGCCGCATGAACTGTACGTTGTTCTCCTCTGCCTGCCGCAATACGCTCTGCTTGTCAGCCGTCTCCAAGCTTACCTCCTCGGATATTCGTTCTTTACCGAGTCCCGGGGCCGGGACCCGCCAGCAACATCAGCCATGATATGAAGGGTCCCCACCCGTTGCATATGGCCCAGCGTACAAGCCAGGCGCAGAGATCAGGCCCGATTCTCGGCCTGATGTATAAAGCTGGGCCCTGGCGCCATCCTTTTGACCTGTGCAGGGTCGGCCTCGCGGGTACCCCTGACGCCCGGCAGGGTAGAATCTACACTGTACTACAGATGCCCGACCGACTATATGACGTAAGGGGGAGAGATGAGCGACAGGCCGCAAGAGGGCCGCGAGGAGCGCCGCCGTACGGGACCTCTTGGAGACGAGGACGATGAGACGCGCCAGGTACCCACCGAGAACGACCCGGAGGCCACGCGCCGGGTCCGGTCGGATGGAGATGCGTCCTACGAGACCCGGGGGGTGGCCAAGGAGCCTTCCCAGGAGGAGAACGAGACCCGTGTGATCAGGGTACCCGACCACCCTGACACGACCAGGGATGCGACACCGTACCCGAGGGGTTACTTCGAGGCCGCGGAGGAGCGTGAGGACCGGCTCAGGGACATGTACGGGGGTGTGGATTGGCTGGCGAGCTTTCTCGGGTTCGTCTTCGCCATCGTCCTCGGGGCGCTGTTCTCGGCCGTCGCCGGGCTCGTGCTCATCCCCTTCGGCATCACACCCGACCTTTCGGGCGGGCAGATCGGGGCCTCGGTCATAACAGGCCTCGCCCTGCTTGGGGTCTTGATCTTCCTGACCTTCTTCTTCGGCGGGTACGTCGCCGGGCGTCTCGCGCGGTTCGACGGGGGGCGCAATGGGGCCATGGTGGTGGTCTGGATGTTTATCGTCTTCGTGATCCTCGCCCTGGCGGCCGCGATCTTCAGCGGCTTCCTGCCCGCCGGGATAGCCGAGGTCCTCGCCAACCTACTCGACAGGATCGTGTCCACGGCCGACAACCTGGCCGGTGCCGGCGTCGTCGGCCTCGTAACCGCCGCAGCCGCCTTGCTCCTTGCCTTCCTTGGCGGCTCTCTGGGTGGGCGCATGGGCAGCAGGTACCACGCCGAGATAGACAGGGCGACCTGACAGGAGGTGAGTCGTGAAAAAGGCTATCGCAATCAAACTGATCAAGAGCAAGACGGCGCGCCGGGTGGCCGTCAAGGCTATGATGAACCCGAAGGTTCGCAGGATCGTCGTAGACCAGGCCAGGCGCAGGGTGCTCGGGCGCTAGGGCGCCGAGGTCCTACGCGCCAGGTCCTTCGCGACCTCGAGCGTGGATCCCGTCTCTCGCCACACCTCTAGCTGGCGCACGGATTCTGTCGGCCCATCCAGGATGCGCTCGAGACCCGAGAGGTCCCTGTAAGTGGCCCCGGAGAGTCGCGTCGCTAGCGTCTCGATGGCTGCGCGGGTATCGACGGCCTCGTGGGTCTCGTGGTCTATGAAGATGCCTTCCAAGCCGTAACGCTGGGCGCTCCACTTGTTCTCTTCTATCTCGCGGTTCGGGATGATGGGCATCAGTTCGTTTGAGTCGTACTCCAGGGCCAGCATGTCGCACAGGGCGGCGGCGAGTGCGACGAGGGCTTCGTTGCGGGCCACGTCCGTCTGGGCGTCGAAGGCCCTGATCTCCACGGTGCCGAGACCCGGGTGGAGCCTCACGTCCCACCAGATCTCCCCGAGGGCGTCTATGAGGCCGGCGCGCGTGAGGTAGTCGACGTAATCCGTGTACTCCTCCCAGGCGCCGAAGGGTTCGGGTAGCCCGGCGCGGTGGTAGGCGCGCGAGAACATAAGGACGCGCGCCGAGTGCATGTCCGTATATTCACCCTGCCAGAATGGAGAGTTGACCGAGAGCGCCAGCATGTGCGGCACGTACTCGCGCAGGCGGTTGAAGAGGTAGACGGCCTTCCCACGGCCCTGCACGGCGTAGTGGACGTGCACGGAGAACGTGTTGTTGCGCCGGATCAACCACCCCAGTTTCCTTTTCAAGCGCTGGTAATGGGGCTTGTCGATGATCTCCTGCTCCCGCCAGTCGCCGATGGGATGCGTCCCGCTGGTGCCGAGGACCCTGCCAAGCCGTCCTGCATGCCCGAGCAGGATGCGCCTGCGGGAGACGAGGTCGGCCAGAACCCCTGCTGGTTGCTCGTGAACGCCGGTATTCGACTCGATCTCGCAGTCTATGAGCTCACCAGAGAACAGGGTCGCTGGCTCGAGGGCCAGTATCTTCTGTGCCCCATCAGCGAGCTTGAAGGTTCCCGGGTCGGCGAGCCACAGCTCCTCTTCCGCGCCGAGGGTGCCCTCCTTCGTGCCCTGCTCGAAGGCGTCCTCGGGTACGAGGGAGGTGTGGTCGCGGGTATTCAAGGGCATGCTCGGCGAGAGTCGGACGGTCTTATGTGGTGTGGTGCGTGAACCATGGCGACGAGTATATTACTCTGTCTGCACGGAGTGTCGACCGCCTCGGGTTAGAATGGTGCCATCTACAGCAGGACGGGAGGTGTTTGTGCCTGCGGACCTTGACGGGGTGCCGTAGCCAGGATGGAGCGTCGGAGCACAGAGTACGTACCAGAAAGTCTCGTTGCGGCCTGCGCCGCGACGGCCATGATGCTCGTCTACAGCGCCCCCACCCCGGGGACGGGGTCCCGCTACCTCGACGGCCGCGTCGCGCACGAGTCGAAGGCCCTCTCCGTACTGTCGGTCAGGGATGCCCTCGCCCTCTCGGGCCGCAGGGGCGTGGGGGAGACGGTACTCGATGCTACCGTCTCCTCACTCTCTCTGGCCGGCTACGCCGACCCTCGAATCGCCGGGTACCTGGCCCCGCTGGGCCGCGGCGCCCTGCGCGAAGAGCCTTCGGCCCGTGTCCTCGCGGGACTGGGTCACGACGAGATAGCGCCGTTTGCGCGGGCGCTGGAGGTGGCAGGCGGCGAAGAGGCCCTCGCCGGTGCGCTGTCTTACGCCCTCGGGGCGGGTAAAGACGCCACACTCCGCGACGCGATGCGCTTTGCGGCGGGACGCCACGCCCTGGCCCGAGAGTACGCCAGGGACTTCGAAGTCACCCGCGAGCTCGCCAGGCCGGCGCTCCTCACCTCTCTTTCCAGGGCCGACTCCGCCCGCGGCGCCCTGGTCCAGGCCTATCTCGAGGTCCTCTCCGAGGTCCCCGACCTCGATGTGGCGGCCCGCGCGGGCCGCCAGGAGGCCGAGGAAGTCTCCCGCATGGCACACGGGGTCTTGAAGGCCGGCGGGGTCCACTCCAGGCGGGGCCTCGAAGGGATAGCCAACCTCGGCGGCCTGCTCCGCGCAGACCCTCGCCTCTCTCCGACTACGACCGAGTATCCCGTCATCGCCGCAGCCTTCCTCGTCGCCCTCGAGTACGGTCCTGATGCCCTGAGCCACAGGCTCAGGCCGGCTACGGGATGGTGAATCGCAAAGGGGCTTTGGCCCCTCCCCGAATCGCTTGAGGTAGAATCTCGCACAACTGTCGGCGTAGAGGAGGAGCATGAGGGCCCTGGTCATCGTGGGACACGGTTCGCATCTCAACGAAGACTCGAGCCTGCCCGTCTACGAGCACGCCGGCCGCATCAGGGAGACCGGAGAGTTCGACGAGGTCGTCGAGTGCTTCTGGAAAGAGGAACCCTCCATGCGCCACGTGCTCGACACCATAGAGTCAGAAGACGTCTACGTCGTCCCCGCCTTTATCTCCGAAGGATATTTCACCCAACAGGTCATCCCCAGGGAGCTCGGTCTGGAAGGGCCCCTCTCCAGGAAGGGCGAGAAGACCGTCCGCTACGCCGGACCCCTTGGCACCTTCGAGGAGATGCCCGATGTCATCCTGGAGCGTACCGAAGACCTCATGCGCGGAAAAGAGGTCTCGGGACGCACGGCCCTCGTCTTGCTCGGCCACGGAACCGACCTCAACAAGAACTCCGGTGGTGTGATCTACCTCAACGCAGGACGCATCAGGGAGCGTGGAATCTACGACCTCGTCGAAGTGGGGTTCCTGGATCAAGACCCCGAGATAGGCGGTGTCGTCGATCGTATCGAGGCTGAGAACGTGATCCTGATCCCGTTGTTCATCGCGGAGGGCTGGCACACCCGGGAGACGATCCCCGAGGACCTTGGCCTTACGGGCGATGTTACCCTACGCCCCGACAAGACGATCTTCTACGGGGCCCCCGTCGGAACGCACCCTTCTATGGCGAACCTCATAGTCGCCCGCGCCCGGGGGACGATGACCGGGCAGCCCGTTGCCTGACGCCCACTCCGGGCGACCCGAGAACGCCGCTGCGAGTTCGCGCGAGGCCTTTGCGGCGTGGGTGGACGATGCGCCGCAAGGTCGCGTCTTCGGGCAGGTGATCGTACTCCCTGCTCCGCCCCTTGGATACTCGCTGCGTCACGTGGACGACGCGACAGAGGATAGCCTCAGAGTCACTGAGGACCCGCACGCTGCGCGGGAGATCGCCAGGCTTACCGAGCGCGGGGAGTACAGGCCGCTGAAGAGCTCCCCGAACCTGCGGCGCGGCTGGGAGCTCAGGGTTGCAGACGCCCGCGCTCTGGCGACCGCGATGAATTACCTCTACCCCGCCGGCGTCGTCCACTGGCACCTCCACAGGGAGGGGAGGCTGGATCTCACGAGCTTCAGGGAGAACGCGGCGAGGCAGAGTGGGATCTACAAACGGGTTCAGCGGCTCTCGGACCAGGGGGTGATCGACGCGGCCACCGCCTGTTGCGAGGACTCGGTATGTCTCAAGAAGACCCTCTGGGACGTGGATGAGGGCACGCCGCTCGACGTAGTCCGGGGCGAAGGTGAGATCCCCTGCCCCGAGCCGTGCAGCATCTTCGTCTCCTTTGCGCGGCGCGTAAGACTCTTCGAGCGGGAGAAAGACCTCGACACCACAGATCTCTCACCCTCGGAGACAGAAGATCTTGCCGCCCTCGTCGAGGCAGCGGCCGCGGGTGAGGTAGAACTCGCCCGCGAGGCCGAGTTCGAGAAACCGCTGAACGAGAGGAGGATGCGCTACAGGAGGCTCACCCTCGTCCCCAAACTGCGCCGCAACGGGTAGAGAGCCCCATGGAGTCTCCAGCGGCGCGCTGGCGGCCGTACCAGGGCTGTTTCCGAACCGGCTTTTCGGGGTATCTCGTTGTTTCGAGATACCGACTCCGCGAAGATGGAGGTAGTGAATGGCACGCAGCAAGAGAAGGGCCGCCAAGGCCGGTGCGAAGGCAGGAGCAAGGGTGGCGCCCGTGGCCGGCAGGACCGCGGGGAAGGCCGCGTGGAAGCTCGGCAAGGCCGAGGCCAAGCTGATACGCCGGGCGATGAGCGCGCAGGAATCGAAGAAGTCCCGGTACTTCAAGTACGGGATCTTCACCCTGATCGGGCTCGCCATCGGGGCCGCCATCGCCCGTTCGAAGAGAGGCGAGACCCCGGAAGAATCCTCGTCCTACACGGGCACGACAGGGCCCCACGCCCCCGAGCCCGGCAGCCCGGCAGGAGAGCGAGGCCAGACCTGGGGTAGTGGCACCCCGGTAGGGACGGCCGGCGGCGGTGGCGCCAACCGGACCGGCGCCGAGCGAGACTACTCGGACCCCGCGTCCGGACCTCTTATCGGCGAGCAGCATAGCGACGTCGAGGGCGTGGGCGAGCAGCAAGA